>ERZ795031.2847-NODE-2847-length-15969-cov-14.756567_pt1 | contig 15969 bp, 17 predicted proteins | sample MGYA00375123_ERZ795031 | MGnify/ENA primary metagenome ERZ795031 (study PRJEB30166, sample SAMN05720159) | activated sludge metagenome | isolation source: anaerobic digester from wastewater treatment plant | place: USA | collected 2015-04-21 ... | reverse complement strand
AACCCTGTACATGGAGGAACTATGAAAGAACTTTCAATGCACATACTGGATATTACAATGAACAGCATAAAGGCTGAAGCCTCATTGGTTGAAATAAAAATTGAAGACAGCAAGAAAAACAACAATCTTACAATAGCTATTTCAGATAACGGAAATGGAATGAGCGAGGAAGTTATAAACAAAGTAACAAATCCTTTTTACACAAGCAGGACAACCAGGAAGGTCGGGTTGGGTATTCCAATGCTGAAAGAAGCCTGCGAAAGATGCAGCGGGTATCTTAAAATAGAATCAAAGGTAGGTTTAGGAACCACGGTTTTTTGTTCTTTTGAAAGAGATAACATAGACAGGGCACCTCTTGGGAATATGGGCGAAACAATAATGACTATTATTAACTCCGCTGATAATATAGAACTGCTTTATAACCATAAGACCGATTCCGGTGAATTTACTTTTGATACGAGAGAAGTAAAAGAAATGCTTGATGACATTGACATTAATGACATAAGCATTTTATTGTGGATAAAGGAATATATTAATGAAAATGTAAATATTGTTTTAAACAGGTAAATATTACTTTTCATTATTATTGCTTTATTTGATTAAAAATGATAAAATTTCACAAATAAATAAAAAAAGTGTTTAATAGTCGAAAACAATCTGTTATAATCTTTATGTTTGAGATTATGGCATTTTTTATAATTTATTATTATTAAATTTACGAGGTGGTATAATGAGCACAAAATTGTTTACATTCAGGGGTGGAGTCCATCCCCCTCAAGGTAAGTCTTTTACGCAGAATGTACCTATCGAAGAAGCACCGGCTCCTGATATTGTTGTAATTCCTTTGTCGCAACATATAGGGGCACCCTGCGAACCTTTGGTAGCTGTAGGAGATAAAGTAAAAGTCGGACAAAAAATCGGTGAATCAAAAGCCTTTGTTTCTGTACCTGTTCACGCCAGTGTTTCAGGAACAGTAAAAAAGATTGAGAGTCACCAAGTCCCCGGCGGAGCAAAAGTAAAAAGCATTATTATAGAATCCGACGGAAAATACGAAGTACATGAATCAGTTAAGCCAAAAGGAGAATTAGAGGATCTCTCCAGGGAAGATATACTTTCCATAATAAAAGAAGCAGGCATGGCAGGAATGGGAGGAGCAACCTTCCCAACACATGTTAAGCTGAGCCCTCCAGCGGACAAACCTATTGACACATTGCTGGTTAACGGATCGGAATGCGAACCTTATTTGACTGCTGACCACAGGATTATGCTGGAAAAACCTGAACTTGTACTGCTTGGTACAAAAGCTATTTTGAAAGCATTAGGTGCGGACAAGGCATATATCTGTATCGAAGATAATAAGCCTGATGCAATTGAAATACTAAAGGAAATTGTCGGAGACGAGGAAAAAATTGAAGTAGTGTCAATGAAAACCAAATATCCGCAAGGTGATGAAAAAAGATTAATAAATGCTATTACCGGAAGAATAGTACCTTCAGGCGGACTACCCATGGAAGTAGCCTGTGTAGTGGAAAATATCGGTACAGTTGCTACCATAGGCAATGTTATAAAGACAGGCATGCCTTGTATCCAAAGAGTTGTAACCGTTACAGGTAGTGCCGTTGAAAACCCAAAGAACCTTTATGTAAGATTAGGGACTTTATTTAAAGATTGCATTGAAGCGTGCGGCGGCTACAAAGGGGAGCCCGGAAAGATAATTAACGGCGGGCCGATGATGGGAATTGCCCAATATACCGACGAAGTTCCTGTAATAAAAGGAACGTCTGGAATATTGGTTTTAAATAAAGAAGAAGCGAATATTCCGGAACCTACAAACTGTATTTTATGCGGCAAATGTGTTGATACATGTCCTGTTAATCTAATGCCTTATAAAATAAGCAGGTTTTCTTTACTGAAAAACTTCGACGGGGCTGATGAATATCATGCAGCTGATTGTATCGAGTGCGGTGCATGCTCATATATATGCCCTGCAAAGAGACCGCTTAAAGAATCGATAAGTGTTGCTAAAAAAGAAATATTAACAAGACGCAAAAAGGCTAAATAGGAGGAAATATAGATGGAAATTAAATTGATTGGTTCATCGTCGCCTCATATTAGATCCGATGAAACAACACAAAAGCTGATGCTTGATGTAATAATTGCATTAGTGCCTGCATTGGCAGCAAGTATATTTTATTTTGGAATAAAAGCAGCAGTATTAGTATTGGCCTCTGTAATAACAGCAGTTGCAACAGAATATCTTTGCCAAAGATTTATGAACAGACCTATAACCGTAATGGATTTAAGTGCGGTTGTAACAGGAATGCTGTTAGCATTTAATTTACCTGCAGAAGCTCCCTGGTGGATTGCCGTTGTGGGTTCTGCATTTGCAATTGGAATAGTAAAACAGGTATTTGGAGGATTGGGATTTAACTTTTTAAATCCGGCATTGGGGGCAAGAGCATTCTTAATGGCATCATGGCCTCATCATTTATCCGGAGGGTTTATTGACCCGGTGACGGATGCAGTATCTTCTGCAACACCTCTTCAGCTGCTGAAGGGTACAACTTCAGGTCAACTCCCCTCATTATGGGATATGTTCATTGGAAATATTCCGGGGGTTATCGGAGAAACTTCTACTATACTATTACTGGCAGGCGGAATTTATCTGCTTTACAGAGGAACAATCAAATGGATAATACCTGTATTCTATATTGGAACAGTTGCAGCAATAGCACTGGTCATAGATGCAGGCAATCTGCCTTATCACATACTGGGCGGAGGGTTGATCCTGGGAGCATTTTTTATGGCAACCGATTATGCGACAAGCCCTGTTACCGATAAGGGGAAGATTATTTATGCTGTTGGAGCAGGGATTCTGACAATGTTTATAAGAAAATTGGGCGGTTACCCTGAAGGAGTATCTTATTCAATATTATTGATGAATATTTTAACACCTATGATTGATAAATATGTTAGACCTCACGTATTTGGAGTAGCAACAGGAGGTAAGAAAAATGAAAAATAATTTTATAAGATTAGCAGGTATATTATTTTTAATAGGTGCTATATCAGCGGGTGTTTTAGCTTGGCTAAATGATACAACAAAAGATATAATAGCCCAAAATGAGGCAATGGCAAGCATGGATCCTGCTATATTGGAAGCTGTTATGCCCGGCTCAGTAATGTTTTATGATTATGAAGATACTGCTTTAGTTGAAACAGTAAAAAGCGAAAATCAAAAGGTTATAAATATAATGACTGCAGTTGATGCTTCCGGGAATGAACTTGGCAAAGTTGTGAGAACATTGAGCACTGTTAAAGGCTTCAATGGGGACATGGAATTATATGTTGGTTTTACACCAGATGGACAAATATCAGGAGTTAGTGCAATTTCTCATCAGGAAACTGAAGGTTTAGGTTCAAAAACTACTCTTCCTGCTTTTACAGACCAGTTTAAAGGTATAGATGGAAGCAGCGAGATTGGTGAAAATGATTACGATGCCGTTACTGGTGCAACATATTCTTCTAAATCATTTTTAAGTGCCGTAAATAATGCCATAAGAGTTTATACGGATTATTTGAAATAGGAGGATGAAATGAATAAATTAGAAATATTTAAAAATGGTATAACAACAGAAAATCCTATTTTAGTTCAACAGGTTGGTATGTGTGCTACCTTGGCAATAACTACATCACTTATAAACGGAATAGGTATGGGAGTGGCTGTAATAGCTGTTTTGACCGGTTCAAACATAGTTATATCTGCGCTTCGTAAATATATACCGGATGAGGTTCGTATACCTGCATTCGTAATAATTATTGCCGCATTTACTACAATTATTGATTTATTGATGCATGCATACACATTTGCATTGTATCAGGCATTAGGTGTATTTATTCCTTTAATAGTTGTTAACTGTATAATACTTGCCCGTGCTGAAGCTTTTGCTTTTAAAAACGGAGTAGTGGATTCTACCATTGACGGTTTGGGAATGGGTATTGGGTACTTAGTAGCTATGATTTTACTCAGCTCTATTAGAGAAATTTTAGGTAATGGTACTATTTTAGGATTAAGAATTTTTCCTGAAGCATATGAGCCCATGATGATGGCAATACAACCGCCGGGAGCTTTTATTCTCCTTGGGTTATTGATAGGACTTGTAAATTATCTTTCAATAAGAAAGAAAGCTTAGGAGGCAGGAAATGGAATTAGTTAGTTTATTTATTACATCGTTTATAGTTAATAATATAATATTCATGCAATTCCTTGGAACTTGCCCTTTCCTTGGGGTTTCCAAGAAAATTGATACTGCAGCAGGCATGGGTATTGCCGTTATATTCGTTATAACTTTGGCATCCATTATAACATATATTATTCATTATGGTATTTTGGTGACTTTAGGATTGGAGTACTTGCAGACAATAGTATTCATACTGATAATTGCAGCATTGGTACAATTTGTTGAAATGTTTCTCAAGAAATCAGCACCGGGTTTGTATCAGGCATTGGGAATTTTCCTGCCCCTTATTACTACAAACTGTGCAGTATTGGGTGTTGCAATTAATAATATTATTTATGAATACACATTTGTTGAATCATTGGTTTATTCAGTAGGTATATCCTCAGGCTTCCTGTTGGCAATAGTATTATTTGCAGGAGTAAGAGATAAGGTTGATTATGCTGATTTGCCTGAATCATTGAAAGGTTCTGCTATTTCATTGATTACAGCAGGTCTTATGTCAGTTGCATTCCTTGGTTTTTCAGGATTGCAATTATAGGAGGTAGAAAATGGTTATAGTTAAAGCAGTGGCAGTTACTGGAGGTATTGGTATCGTATGTGGTATTTTATTGGCATTTGCAGCTAAACTGTTTCATATAGATGTAGATCAGAGAATTACCGATGTAAGAAATGCTTTGCCGGGAGCAAACTGCGGTGCCTGCGGATATGCAGGCTGTGATGCCATGGCAGAAGCAATAGCATCAGGCAAGGCTCCTGTAAACGGATGTCCTGTGGCAAATGCCCAGGCTCATGCAAAAATAGCTGATATTATGGGTACAACATCTGAAGAAGGAGAAAAGAAGGCAGCTCATGTTTTATGTCAGGGATGTGACAGCCTGGCATCTAAAAAATATGAATACCATGGAGTAAAAGACTGCAAGGCGGCGGCAGCAGTCCAGGGTGGAGATAAGTCCTGTGACAGGGGATGCCTGGGTTACGGAAACTGTGTTGAAGTATGTGATTTTGATGCTATTGGTATAGTTGACGGTATAGCAGTAATAGACAAGGAAAAATGCACTTCCTGCGGTAAATGCATAGAAGAATGTCCAAAAGCAGTTATAGAGTTTGTTCCTTACAAAAATAGCGTAATTGTAGGATGCAACAACAAAGACTTCGGTAAAGCTGTCAAGGATGTTTGTAAAATCGGCTGCATAGGATGCAAAATTTGCGAAAAGAACTGTCCTTTTGATGCAATACATGTTACAAATAATTTAGCCAGGGTAGACTATGATAAGTGCACACATTGCATGATTTGTGTGGAAAAATGTCCTACAAAGTCTATACAAGGAGACTTAACAATAAAAGATCAAGCAGTGTAGTGCAAATTTGATGCATTTACCTGCTTATGGCCTAACTCATATGAATAAAGATCTATCCTGACAGGATAGATTTTTTTCTATGACTTAATACCTCAAGATTCCCTCTGCATTGACAAATGTTGTTTTAAGCACTATAATATATAAATATTAGATCTTATAAAAAAATAGAATAAAGGAAGATGTTATGGAAGCCCTAAAAAGTATAGAGGAAGAATTGAAAGGCAGGGAAATCCGGTTGTCATCCCTGGACAAAGACAGGACAGCCCTTATTGTAGTGGATATGGTTAACGGTTTTGTTTATTCCGGACCGCTGGCATCAGCAAGAGTTGCAGCAAAGGTTGAAAATATTGTGGAATTAAACAGGAAAATGAAGGGTTATAAGAAGATGTTTTTCCTGGATACCCATAGTGATGATTCCAAGGAGTTTTGCAGCTTTCCGGTCCATTGCATAAAAGGAGATAAGGAGGCAGAATTAATTCCGGAGCTTATGACTCAAGATTCTCAAGGCCAAGAAACATACTACATAGAAAAAAACAGCACCAACGGTTTTCATGCAGAAGGATTCAAGGAATGGATAAACAAATACGAGGACGAAGTCGATAATTTTATTATTACAGGCTGTGTAACAGATATTTGCGTATTACAGTTTTCATTAACATTAAAATCATACTTTAATGAAAAAAATAAAGAAAAAAGAATTATAGTGCCTGCCAACATGGTAGAAACCTATGATGGGGGAAGTCATGACGGGAATCTTATTAATTTAATCTCCCTATACAACATGCATACCAGCGGTATAGAAGTAGTGGACGGAGTAATATGAGAGGAGTTTATTATGCATTATAATAATTTTGATCAAAGAAGGTTATCTATGCTCATGGACTTCTATGAGCTTACAATGGCAAATGGATATTTTTCAAACGGAATGAAGGACGAAATAGTATATTTTGATTTGTTTTTCAGAAAAAATCCGGATGGGGCCGGGTTTTCCATAGTAGCAGGATTAGAGCAGGTAATACAATATATAAAGCAGTTAAGATTTTGCCAGGAGGATATTGAATACCTAAGAAGCAAAAAGTTATTTACAGAAGAATTTTTACAGTATTTGAAGGATTTCAAGTTTTCCGGAGATATATACGCAATTCCTGAAGGAACTCCTGTTTTTCCCAATGAACCATTGATTACAGTCAGGGCTAAAACGATTGATGCTCAAATAATCGAAACAATGATGCTGTTGACAATAAACCATCAAAGCTTGATTGCAACTAAAGCAAGCCGTGTAGTAAGGGCTGCAAAGGGGAAACCCATAATGGAATTTGGCGCCAGAAGAAGCCAGGGCTATGACGCCGCTATATACGGTGCCAGAGCTGCTTATATAGGCGGTGTGGTAGGAACAGCCACAACATTGGCAGATGAAGCCTTTGGGGTGCCGGCCCTTGGAACTATGGCACATTCGTGGGTTCAAATGTTTGAAAACGAATACCAGGCATTTAAAGTTTATGCAGAAAATTATCCTGATAATTGCAATTTACTGATTGATACCTACAATACGGTAAAAAGCGGTATACCAAATGCAATCAAAATATCTAAAGAAGTGTTGGAACCTATGGGCAAAAGACTTAAAGGAGTCAGGATAGACAGCGGAGACATTGCATACTTAAGCAAGAAATGCAGAAAGATGCTGAATGATGCAGGACTTCATGATTGTGCGATAGTTGCATCAAACAGTCTGGATGAATTTATTATTTCAGATTTATTGGACCAAGGTGCAAAAATTGATTCCTTCGGTGTTGGAGAAAGACTGATAACTGCTAAGTCAGAGCCGGTATTCGGATGTGTTTACAAGCTTGTGGCAATTGAAAAAGAAGGAAAGATAATTCCAAAAATTAAAATATCCGATAATGAAGAAAAAATCACCAACCCTGGTTACAAGAAGGTATGGAGACTCCATGACAAAAAAACTCACAGCCCAATTGCAGATGTAATAACCCTGGCTGATGAAATTATCGACTTCTCAAGACCCTATACTATATTTGATGAAATACATACCTGGAAGAAGAAAAGAGTAACAAGATTCTATGCGAAAAATCTCCAGGTACCTATTTTCATAAACGGAGAATGTGTTTATGAAAGTCCAAGCCTGCAGGATATAAGAACATACTGCAAAAAAAAGGTGGATGACCTGTGGGGAGAAGTAAAAAGATTCACTAACCCTCACTTTTACTATGTTGACTTGTCTAAAGACCTGTGGGACTGTAAACAGAATTTAATATCTCAATACAGCTTTAAATAGCATAAAAAAAGGGCCAAGCCCTTTTTTTATGCTGAATAATTATCAAAGTAACCTTGAATATAGACTATGGGAGTTCCCTTATCTCCGCTTCCTGATGTCAAGTCGCAAAGGGAGCCTAAGAGGTCTGTAAGTCTTCTTGGGGTAGTTCCCTGTGATTCCATGCTATCTTTTAAATTGCGGTCCTTGTTCATAATTAGTAAAGATATTGCTTTTTTAAGCTCTTCTCCCTTAAGGTGAGAAAATTGATTGTCTGCCAAATATTTAAGCTTTAATTCATTTGGAGTACCCTTGAGTCCTTCCGTAAATCCCGGAGAAACAACCGGATCAGCCAATTCCCAAATCTTTGCCACAGGGTCTTTAAAGGCTCCGTCTCCGTATATCATGACTTCAATTTTTTTGCCTGTTTCCTCGAATAATTTTTCCTGAATTTTTTCAACCAAGGCCTGGCAGTCTCTAGGGAAAAGTTTTACTGTATCTTCAGTGGCTTTATTTGTGCCTAAAAGTCCGAATTTTTCATTGAACCCGCTGCCTTCTACTGAATGATTCAAAATATCATCCAGACCGTATACTATTTCTGCACCGTTTGATTTCAATAATCTTTTGCTTCTTTCCCGGGTATGAATGTCGCATGTTAGAACATTCCTGGTATAATTTAAAATGCTTAGCGGATTATTAGCAAATATAACTTCCACTTGGCAGCCGCTTTCTCTTATAATATCAGAATAATATTGTATGTAATCCACTCCGGTAAAAACATGTCTGGTATTTTTAAAGTGGCTCCTGAATTCATATTCAGAAAGTATATCTGTCCAAGGGTTGATTTCTTCCCTGTCCAGAAGGTCATAATCAACCAATGGATTTCCAACTTCATCGGAAGGGTAGCTGAACATCAGATAGATTTTTTTAAATGACCTGGCAATTCCCTTAAGACATATTGAAAATCTGTTTCTGCTTAAAATCGGGAATATTAAACCTGCAGTGTCATAATTAAACTTTCGTTTTACATCATATGCTATTTGATCTATATTTGCATAATTGCCCTGAGCTCTTGCGACTACAGCCTCGGTGATACCTACTACATCCTTATTTCTTAATGAAAAACCTTCACTTTTTGAAGCTTTGAGCACACTGTCAACAGCAATTTTTACTATGTCATCACCTTTTGTAATTATGGGAGCCCTCAATCCTCTGACTACTGTTCCCACCATTCTTTCCATAACAGCCTCCTTGAAGTTTGTATACTTATATTATAATACATTTTCTTACTTGTGTAAAATATTATTTATTACTGGACAAATTCATAAATATTATTTACAATATGTATAATTCCAATTAATTCATTAAATATCCGGAGGATAAACGTGATAAAAATAGGCATGCGCAATATTAAAACAGCAATTTCAGTTTTTTTATGTCTATTGTTTTTTGAAGCTGTTAACAGGGGCAATGCCTTATTTGCCTGCATAGCTGCCGTAATTTGCGTACAGAATACGATAGTGGATTCTGTAAAAATAGGGATGTCAAGAATTATAGGAACAATGCTGGGAGGTTTGTCGGCAGCCCTGGTACTGTATATAATCAATTCCTTTTTTGATGACAGGATTTTAATTTTTATTATTCCCTTAGGAATCATATTTTTGATTCAAATATGCGTATCAATAAATATGAAACAGGCAGTGGCTATTTGCTGTGTTGTATACCTGGTTGTAGTGATTTCCAAGAATCATGAAGAGGGGTACATGCTATATACCTTCAACAGGGTGCTGGATACTTCAATCGGTATAATAATTGCGCTTTTAGTCAATAAATATGTAGAAGTACCCAAAAAATTAAAAACAAATTTTAAAGATGTGCCGGCTGAACAGGAAGAAATAAAAAAGGAAACAGAAAAGGAAGAAGAAATTTAGCTTAATAACCTGGTTGACATACAGGCTAAAATTGAAATTTTATTGATATTATACTTAATGTATCGATATGACATAAATACAGGGACAACTTCATAAAATTAATAAACCGGGTTTTCCGGATTATTAAATATGGAGGTTGACGTGACTGGAGCAGATTTAGGTATAATATTAGCTTATACAGCGGGAATAATGCTTGTTTTCATGACATCCTGGATATTTTTCAAACCGCTAAAATTTTTGGGAAGAATACTTTTAAACTCCCTCATAGGAGCTGTAATACTGATTATATTCAATTATTTCGGGCAGTATACAGGTGTTTATGTAGGAGTAAACGAAATTACCGCTCTTATTATAGGAATTTTGGGCGTACCGGGATTTATTGCTTTATTGCTGGTTAAACTATTAATATAAATAAGCACTTAAGTTTTATTGGACAATGGTATTATGCTGTTATATAATGTGTTCAGGAAGGTGATTGTATGTGGCTTGAATATATTTTACTATTTTCAATTGCAATGATGTTCTTTTCCATATCGGTGGTACTTACGGTTGAAACTGTTCATACCACCAACAGTATTTCAAAAAAAAGAAATAAAAAATCATAAATCAAAAGGAGCTGAAGCACTAATCCCGAAAATATAAACAGATGAGAAATTTATACATCAATAAACGGGAGATAAAAAGATGGAAAAACTTAATATTATTTCTGGTATTAAACAGTATCGAAGCGAAGTAGATACAAATTTCCACATGCCGGGCCATAAGGGCAAACCGGAAATTTTAGGTGAACTGGGAAAAAACCTAAACTTTTTTGACATTACTGAAACAATTGGAACGGATAACTTACATTATCCAACCGGTTTTTTAAAGGATGCAATGAAATATATTTCAGGAGTTTACGGCAGTAAAAAATCATACATGGTTGTAAACGGAACATCCGGCGGAATTATTTCGGCAATTATGGCTTGTACAAACCCGGGAGATAAAATACTCGTACAGAGAGATTGCCACAAGTCGGTTTACAATGCCTGCATATTAGGAGATTTGAAACTGTTTTACCTATATCCGGAATTCAATAAGAAATATGGTTTGAATTTCAGCATAAGCTTGGATAAACTTGATCAAATGCTTACCGATAATCCGGATATAAAAATGGTTGTACTGACATACCCTACATTTTACGGTATTTGTTTTGATGTGAAAAAAGCAGCTGAAATAGTACATAAACATGATAAAATTTTGATGATAGACGAAGCACACGGTTCACATCTGCATTTTTGCAGGGATTTACTGCCGCCTTCAGCTGAAAGCTCAGGAGCGGACATAGTTACCCAAAGCACCCATAAAACCATGCCCTGCCTTACTCAGGGATCAATTTTACACATATGCTCTGACAGGGTAAATGTCAATAATATTGAAACAATGCTGAGAATGCTTCAAACAACTTCCCCATCCTATATTTTGATGGCATCAATAGAAAATGCAGTTCATTGGATGGAGGAGCACGGAGAAGAGAGATTAAAGAGAAATATCGAGGTATTTAAAAGAAGGACATTGGAACTGAGAGATATGGGAATCAATGTGCTTGAAGATGACTTTTTAATCGGCGAAGGTTTGTATGATTTTGATGCAACACGTGCTGTTATCAGCATGAGTGAGCTTGGAATAACAGGTACTGAGCTTCAGGATATATTAAGATATAAATATAGAATTCAAATGGAATTTGCTGACTTACAGTATACCGTCGGCTATGTTACGGCAACTGATGAACCTGAAGATATAAACAGACTTTTTGATGCAGTAAAAGAAATATATATTGAGGAATCCAAAAGCAAGGAAAAGAGAGAAGTTGTTCAAATTGAAGCATTTCCTCAGCTTCAGCATGAAAGGAAAATGAGGAAGGCCTTTTATGCAGAAAATATACTTCTTGATATGTATGATGCCATTGGCAAGACAGCAGCAGAATTTATCATACCATATCCTCCGGGAATACCCCTTGTATGCCCGGGAGAAATAATTGTTCAAGAAACAATTGACTATGTGAAAATCATGCTTGAAAACGGCATTAACGTAAATGGTGTCAACAAAAATAATCAAGTGAGAGTTGTTAAATGGAAGGAAGATTTATAGTACTGGAAGGCTCTGACGGTTCAGGAAAATCTACAATGGCCGAGAGAATAGGGAAATACTTCAGTGAAAAGGGCTGTTCGATTGAATTTACCAGGGAGCCGGGAGGTACCAAAATCAGCGAGAAAATAAGAGACCTGATTTTGGACAGAGACAACATAGAAATGGACTACAGAACTGAAGCTTTGCTTTATGCCGCGTCGAGAGCACAGCTGGTATCTGAAAAAATAATTCCCTGGCTTAAAGCAGGGAAAGTTGTAATAAGCGAAAGATATGTTTATTCAAGTTTAGTATACCAAGGCCTTGGAAGAGGCCTTGGTATTGATGAGGTAAAGAGAATAAATGATTTTGCCATAGCAGGGGTTAAGCCGGATCTGGTGATTCTTTTGGATGTGGAACCTGAAAAAGCATTGAAAAGAAAGCTTTCTATCGACGGGGGAGACAGGCTTGAAAACGAGGACATTTCTTTTCACAAAAACGTATACGAAGGATATAAAGAGCTTTCATCGCATTTTCCTGAAATTATTGTAATCGACGGTGAAAGGACAATCGATGAAATATTTAAAGATATAAAAGCTCTATTAACAATATAAGGAGGGTTCTTATGAAGCTGATAACTATAATAGTGCAAAACGATGATGCCAACAAACTGATATCCGCACTTAGAGAAAATGGTTTTTCTTCCACCAAGATGTCATCAACCGGAAGCTTTTTAAGCTCAGGAAACACAACTGTGATTTCAGGGATTGAAGATGATAAGGTTGATGATGCTATTGAAATAATAAGAAAAATTTGCAGGACAAAGAAGAAAGTCACAGCTGCCATACCACCCAGTTCATTCAGCACCGTAGGAGGTTATTTACCACAGACTATTGAGGTTACAATGGGTGGAGCTGTTGTGTTTGTAACTCCCGTAGACAGGTTTGAAAAGATTTAGGGGGAAGCTATGCTCTACAGCCAGACGGCAGGTCAGGAAAAAATAAAAACATCCTTGATCAAGTCAATTAACAATAAACAGGTATCCCACTGCTATTTATTTGAAGGACCTGAAGGGATGGGTAAGTATAAGCTTGCATTAGTATTTGCCCAGTCACTCTTGTGCTTAAATTTTAGCATGGAGCCCTGCAATGAATGCAAGAGCTGCATAAAGGTAAATTCTTACAATCACCCTGATCTGCATATTATAAATGAAGATGGGAAAAGCATTAAAAGGGAGGATGTTGACGAGCTGGTAAACTCAATATACAAAAGACCCTATGAAGCAAAAAGAAAGGTCTATATAATTAAAGACGCTCATTTGATGACTCCCCAGGCAGCCAACACATTCTTAAAAACCTTGGAAGAGCCGCCGGGGGATACGGTTATGATACTTTTGACAGTAAATTCAAATCTGCTTCTTCCAACTCTTGTATCCAGGTGTCAGGAGGTCAAATTCAGAAATGTCAGCAAGAAAACGATAAAGTCATATTTAAAGGGCTATGACACCGACAGTGTTGACTTGGCGGCAAGCTATTCAAAAGGAATACTAAATAAGGCAGTTGACATAATTGAAGGCAAGGATGATATTTTAAAGAAACGCCAGGAAATTATTAAAGTTTTTGACAGAATTATAAATTCGGATTCGGAAATAATTTATGAGTTAGAAAATTACTTTGAAGTTGAAAAAGATAATATAGATTTAATAATAGAAATAATGATAATGTGGATAAGAGATGTGATTTTTGTTAATGGCAATATGGAGGACCTTGTTATAAACAAAGATTATATGCCCCTCTTAAGAAATCACGGAAAAAATATGAAAAGAGATTCAGATATTGTTGAATTTCTGCAAAATACAAGCGATAATATAAAGAGCAATGTTAACTATAAATTGGCAGTAGATAATATGCTTTTAAAGATTCAGGAGGTCTTTAAATGATAAAGGTAGTTGGCGTAAGATTCAAAAAAGCCGGCAAGATATACTATTTTGATCCTGAGAAAAAATGGATTAACAATGGAGATTTTGTAATAGTAGAAACAATAAGAGGAATTGAATACGGACAGGTTGTTGTGGGTCCAAAGATGGTCAGGGAAGAAAACATAGTCCAGCCATTGAAAAAGGTATTGAGGCTTGCAACAGAAGAAGATATAAGAATAAACAGTGAAAACAAAGAGAAAGAAAAGGAAGCTTTTGACATATGCTCTAAGAAAATAGAAGAGCATGGATTGGAAATGAAGCTTATTGATATTGAATACACCTTTGACAACAATAAAGTAATTTTTTATTTTACCGCAGACGGCCGAATAGATTTCAGGGAATTGGTAAAGGATTTGGCGGCAATATTCCGAACAAGAATAGAACTTAGGCAGATTGGGGTTAGAGATGAGGCTAAAATGATCGGAGGCATCGGACCTTGCGGAAGGCATATGTGCTGCTCATCATATTTAGGAGAATTTTATCCCGTATCCATAAAAATGGCAAAGGAACAGAAATTGTCCTTGAATCCTGCTAAAATATCTGGAATATGCTCACGCCTCATGTGCTGTCTGAATTATGAACACCTGGTATACGAAGAAAATATAAAAAAGCTTCCCGATATAGGTGATAAAGTGCAGGTAGCGGGTACAAACAAAACAGGAATAGTTGTTGATATCAATCCCTTATTTGTAACTGCAAAAGTAAATGTTGAAAAAAGCGATGGTACTATTGAAGCAGAAGAAATTGAAGGAGACAGGCTGAAAGTTTTGGAATGGGGTGCCTCTAAACAGCATAAAGTTGAAGATATAGACATAGATTTGGATGTATTAAAGGAATTGGAAGATTAAATAATTTATTAAAAAACACTTTGAAATATTTGCAAATAGTGCTACAATAGAGATGACCATATTGGGGGAGGTGAAATTTTAATGGCTCATAAAATAACAGATGCATGCATAAGCTGTGGAGCATGCGAACCTGAATGCCCAGTAGGCGCAATTTCAGCCGGGGATGACAAATATGTAATAGACGCTGAAACTTGTATTGACTGTGGAGCATGTGCCAGCGTATGCCCTGTGGAGGCTCCTCAACAGGACTAATAAAAATTAATAAAAGGGACAAATTCTTTTATTGATCGGTCAATAAAAGAATCTGTCCCTTTTATAAGTTGACCTGATATGGTTTTTCAGGTTTTTTTCTGAAAAATAGCGGCAGGTCATTCGCAACGGACAACAAATTTATGCGATTAAACGAGCAAATAAACTTGTATCCGAAACTGCGCTGCCTTCCTTACATTTTCATATCATCAATATTATTCAGGTACTCTTTAATTTTTGATGCAACCTGACTTATAGTTACTTCTTCAAAGGGACTTGATAAATCTCCCGTCTTTAATATATCAAGGAAAGATTGGCTCCCGCCTATATTGCATATTTTCAAATAATCCTTCCATGCTGTTTCTCTGTCTGCCATAAACCTTAACCAATATTGATATGAACAAATCTGGGCCAGGGTGTAGTCTATGTAATAAAAGGGCAATGCAAAAATATGTCCCTGCTTAAACCAGTAGGTGCCTTTATTTAGAAATTCATTGTCATCATAGTCCTTATAGGGAGTATATTTCTTTTCAATATCCCTCCATACCTTTTTTCTTTCATCGGGAGTCATATCCGGGTTTTCATAAACAATATGCTGAAATTCGTCAACTGTCACTCCGTAGGGTATAAAGCACAAGGAATCCGCCAAGTGGAAGAATTTAAATTTATCAATATCTTCTTCAAAGAATGATTCCATCCAGGGCCATGTTATGAATTCCATGCTCATCGAATGTATTTCTGCTGCTTCAGGTGTTGGAAAATTAAATTCAGGGGCATCAAAATGCCTGCTTTGGTAAGATTGAAAAGCATGGCCTGCCTCGTGGGTAACAACTGTTACATCGTCCTGGGTGCCGTTAAAATTGGCAAATATAAATGGGCTGTTATAATCGTAAATGAATGTGCAGTATCCTCCTGCCTGTTTATTGGTCTTTGTTTCCAGATCAAACAAGTCTCTGTCAATCATTATGTTAATAAATTCATGAGTTTCA
>ERZ795031.2833-NODE-2833-length-16031-cov-10.511142_pt1 | contig 16031 bp, 18 predicted proteins | sample MGYA00375123_ERZ795031 | MGnify/ENA primary metagenome ERZ795031 (study PRJEB30166, sample SAMN05720159) | activated sludge metagenome | isolation source: anaerobic digester from wastewater treatment plant | place: USA | collected 2015-04-21 ... | reverse complement strand
ATGGTACTGTTAGAAAACGCAACCTTGGTACCACCTTATTCAACCACAGCGAAATGGGAATTTGATATATATAATATTTACTACATATTGACAAAATTATAAAAGTGTGCTACAATTATTAAAATGGAGTAATAAATATGATAAGAGACATTGTTGTGATGGAGTATAAGTAATGCCAGAAATAGATTTTTCCAATCTACCATCAGTAACAAACTATACATTCTATCCATTATTATTTGATGAGAATCCATTAGAAATTTTGATTGGTGGAGCAAATAGTGGAAAATGCTTTGGAAAAGGTACTGAAATAGTAATGGCTGATGGAAGATTGAAGAAAATAGAGGACATAAAGAAAGATGAATATGTGATAGGAATAGATTCAAAGCCAAGGAAAGTGTTAGGTGTTACAAAAGGGTATGGGGAACTATATAGGATAAAGTTTAGGGGGATGGATGAGTTTATTGCCAATAAAGAGCATATATTATGTTTAGTTGATAATAAAGACAATTATTATGAATTTAGTATAGAAGATTATCTGAAAATAAATTACAATAAAAGAAGTGAACTGCGGATGTATAAAAGCAGTATAGAAATGCCTGAAGTAGAAACATTTGATGATCCATATGATATTGGTTTTATGGTAGGGAGCAATAATACTTTAGGGAGAGACAGTACATTTTTTATTCCAGAAGAATTTTTATATAATAGCAGGAAAGTGAGAAGTAAAGTATTAGCTGGAATACTGGATGCTAAAACGAAGCCGAAAAGAGGAGTAATAGATAAAAGAAAAGATTTCTATGTAAAGAATAAAACTTTAGCTGAACAAATTCTGTATCTTGCAAATTCTTTAGGATTGATTACTTACTATACAATAAAAAATGATGTATACAGAATAAAGATAAAAGGGAATTTGAAGAGTCTACCATGTAAGAAATATAAAGCACATAATGCAAAAAGCAAGTGTGCATTCAAAATTGAAGAATGCGGAGAAGGAGAATATTATGGATGTATGGTGGATGGGGACAATAAAATGCTACTCAAGAATTTTGTTGTCACTCATAATTCTTATTTTGTTGCACAGAAAATTATTTACAAAATGGTAACAGAAAAAGGGCATAGATTTTTAGTAGCAAGAAAAGTAAAGAAGGAAGTAAAGCATTCTTGTTATGATTTGTTAGTACAAACTATACGTAATTTTGGAATGACTGATTTGTTTTCATTCAATAATACAGAAGCAAGCATAAAATGTAAAGTAACCGATAATGCCATATTTAGTGTTGGACTGGATGATGTTACAAAACTGAAAAGTTTTTTTGACCCTACTGATTTTTGGCTGGAAGAGGCAGACCAAGCTGTTCCAGATGATGTGAATCAACTGAGACTGAGATTGAGAGGTAATACAACTTTTGTTAAACAAGGTATATTAACATTAAATCCAATATGGGCTGGACATTGGATTAAAAAAACTTATTTCGATGAGCCTAAAAGAGGTGTAACACTGCATCATAGTACCTATAGGGATAATAGGTTTTTGCAAGAAGATGTTGTACGATATTTGGAATCTATTACTGATTCATATTATAAAGATGTGTATGTTGATGGTAATTGGGGAGTATATGGTGGTGTAGTATTTTCAGACTATATTATTGAGGATTTGGATTATAGTTTGGACAGTTATGAAAATTTATTTATGGGTATGGATTTTGGATATAATCATGCTTCAGCTCTTATCTTAGGTGGTTTTAGGGATGGTGAACTATATGTTATTGATGAACTATATGGAAAAGGTTGGACAAATTTACAGTTTATTATGAATGCTGAAGAATATTATGGGGACTTAGGTCATAGTATGATAATAAAAGCAGATAGTGCTGAACCAGACAGAATCGCTGAATGGAATAGTAGAGGATGGCATGTAGAAGGTGCAACAAAAGGAATGGGGAGTTTACGGTTCGGTATAGATTTTCTTACAAGACAGAGAATGCATATAGATAAAACAAAATGCCCAAATACTGCAAAAGAGATACAGATATTCCATAGGAAAAAGATAAGAGATAAAGATGGTAATGAAGAATATACTGATGATTTTGTAGAAGTGAATGATGATTGTATTGCAGCATTGCGATATGGCACAGAAGAATTATGGCACGAGGAAGTTTATTCTGGTTTTATTTCAAATTATAGTTTAAGCGATTTAGGTTTATAGGAGATATTTTATGGAACTATTAAAAACTGATAAAGATGTATTAACTACTTCTGATATTCTTTCTATTATAGAACAATATGAACACAATGAAGTACAGGTATTCAATGTATTATGGAAATACTATATAGGAGAAAATGAAACAATAACTAAAAGAAATCCGTTTGCAAATCCAGCAGTTGCAGCAGGTTCTAAATTCAATCCACAGAATGCAAATAATAGAGGTGATATTATAACTCATAACTATACTGATGCAAATACACCGAATGCAGCAATTCCTGTACCGTATGGTAGAAAAATAGTGAATACTTTTTCTGGATACGCTTATAGGCCAAAATATATTACTTATAAACCCACTGAATTAGTAGATGGTTCCCCAACGGGGCCAAAAAATTCAATGGAAGCTATAAATAATCCCGATATAGAATCACATTATCCTGCATATGCAAATTTAATGAATAATTATAATATAAATAATGAGCATATAAAAACAAGCAGAGCTGGAAGAAATACTGGAATTTTTGGAGTTTCTTATGAATTATTGTATATAGATGGTGAGTTTACTATGGATAGTAAATTACCAGTAAAGGCGGAAGTAAAATTCTTTACTGTTGACCCACGTGAAATGATACTTCTATATGACTATAGTTCTGAACCGAAAAAGAAAATGGCAATACGGTTTTATCCAGTGAATAATGGAGCTTATAAAGTAGAAGTGTATTATAAAGACCACATTGAAATTTATAAAAGGTTGAAAAATGATACTTCAAATCAATCTTTTATTGGTAGTAATGACTGGAATCTAGTAAAAGATGCTCCAGACCAACCTAACTTTTTCAATGATATTCCTGTTGCAGCATATTACCTCGGTGATGAAAGGATGGGACTTATTAAACCTGTCATTGGACTGATAGATTGTTATGATATGCTTATTTCTGATTCAATGAATGAATTTGACAGATTTGCAAACGCATATCTTATTATGAAACGGTTTGGTATAACAGACCCAATGAAGAAAAAGGAACCTAATGCTATATCAGCGGCACTACAGAATTTGAAAAGATATAGAATAATGGAACATTTGGATAAAGATGCAGATATAAAGTTTTTAACAAAAGATATTCCCTATGGATTTATTCAGTTTATGACAGATTTAGTAAAAAATCAGATTCATATACAGTCTCATGTTCCAGATTTTGCAGTAGAAAAGTTTAGTGGTGCTTCTGGTATAGCAATTCAAAGACTATTATTTGATTTTGAGAATCTTGTTTCTTCGGCTGAAGCTGATTTTGATACTGGATTGTATGAAAGAATGAATCTGATATTCAATGTCTATAAAGTATTGGGTAGACCATATTGTCAGTCCGAAGATATTGTTATAACTCATAAACGGAACACACCATTGAATGTACTGGAATTTGCACAGACTGCACAGGCATTGAAGGCAGCAGGATTCAGTTCTTATCTTGTTACTGATTTTATGCCTGATGACATTGTACCCAATACAGAAGAGGAACTAAGAAGGCAGGAACAGGATAGAGAGAATATGATGCCTAGTGTAGAGCAGACAAAGAAGGATTCTAAAGGTAATCCTATAGGAACATTATATGATATGACTGGTGCAAAATCAAGTTTTGATGAGCAAGGTAAACCCATAGGAAAAGCTTTTAATGATAAAGGTGAACAAATTGGAGAATAAAGGAGTAGAGCTATGGCAAAGAAAGTAGAAGAACCTGTTTTGGATGAAATAAAGCAGGAAGTTGAACCTGTTTTGGATGAAATAAAGCAGGAAGTTGAACCTGTAAAACAGGAAGTTGTTTCGGATGAAACTATTGTAGATGTGATGCCTTCATATTCTGAAGTAGAAAGTGAAGAAGACAAAATAAAGAAGTATGAAGAATTTCTTACTAAATATAAAATTGATTTAGAAAGGGAAGCTGATACAGCCGATACTTCTTTCCATTTTGCGAGTAATGAAGTGCTTTTGGAATTGGCTAAAACTTACAGTGATATTCCATATAGCTATAATGTAAAGGTGGCTGATGTACTTTACAATGAACTAATACGGAGAAATTTAGTTAAAGAAGCCGAGAAGCTGAAAGAGTCATTGAATAAGAGTACATGGTATGTGAAACCTTGGATGAGATTCTAATATGCCAGATTTTCAGGTTTTTAGAAAAGAAACAATAGTTCCAGCATTTCTATCCTTATTGAAAAAGTATGAGGATAGAATACAAGCAGCATATTATGATGCTTTGATGAATATACAAGGTGAAATGAAAATAATTTATGATAAATATGCTATCGATGGTATACTAACTACTTCTGATTTAGCAAAATATAATAGATATGCTGCAATAGAGGAACAATTATTGGACATCTTGGAACCTGCTATAAAAAGAGGCTTGTATGCAATAAAAACAGCATTGCCAGAATTGTATAAACAGTCATTTTTTTATAATGAGTGGGCTTTAGATATGACTACTGGTATACATTTAGGTTTACTTATTCCTTCTGCTGCTCAAATAGCAAAATTATTTTCCATTGAAGAAATAAATAATAAATTTTATGCAGAATCATTAAAAGAATATACAATAGTATCTAGAAGGAAAATAAGAGAAGCATTGATGAATGGATTGGCTCAAGGTAAAACTTTTGAAGCTATGAGCAGAGATTTATCAAAAGCTATTGATATTTCAAATAGTAGAGCATTAAAAATAGTAAGAACAGAAGGGATGAATGCACTTACTGCTGGTTCAGATTATACATACTATCAGGCATTAGATAATGGTGTTAAAGGATATATGGTATGGGATGCTGTTTTGGATTTAAGAACAAGACCAGACCATGCAGCTATGGATGGAAAGAAAAAGGATATGGAAACTGGACTTTATACATTACCTAATGGTGAAACCACTCCATATCCGCATTGGGAAGGATTAAGTCCAGAGCAGCGATGTAACTGTAGGTGTCTTGAAAACTTCTTTGTAGAAGGGCACGAACCAAAATACAGAAGAACTAAAGAGCAAGGAATTATTCCCTACATGACCTATAATGAGTGGTACAAAAAATATCATGGAGGAGGTGAATAATGGCTGTTAGTAAAAAGCGGAAATCCAATAAAATTAAAAAAGTAATGCATGAGTATAAAATGGGTACATTAAAATCCAGTTCTGGTAAGAAAGTTAAAAGCAGAAGACAGGCAATAGCAATAGCTCTGAGTGAAGCTAAAAGACTAAAATAACGGAGGTGTTAGGATGGCTTGTAAAGGTTCAAAAAAGAAATCTTCTAAAAAGACTTCTAAAAAGAAATAGAAGGAGGTCGTAAAATGGCTAGAAAACCTAAATTGGGTAGTGGCAAACGATTTGCTGCTATTGAAAAGAAAGCTAGAGAAGCTGGATATGAAAATCCAGCAGCAGTTGCAGCAAGTGTTGGTATTAAGAAGTATGGTGTCAAGAAAATGACTAAATTGGCACAGGCTGCAAAAAAAAGAAAGAAAAAGGCGGGCAAATGAATAATAAAACTGCTACAGGAAGTTCACTTTCTTGTTATCTTAATTGGATTGCTACTGAATTGCAGAAAAAGGAGTTTGGAGAGGTGTCCATTAAATTTGTTGTTCGTGATGGAACTATAGTTGATGTAAGAAAGGAGTCGGTGGACACGGAACATTTTAGTAAAACTATACAATAGGAGGTACTTGACAAAATATAAAATGTGTGCTATATATGGTTAATGATATAAAGCTGGCTGGAAAAACCAGAGGCGGGAGATGTTGAATAGCGTCTTCTGCCTTTTTTCGTATAAAGGCAAAGGAGGTTTTAATTGAACAAAGCAAGACAAAGAAAACTTGAAGCTAGACGAAGAAGACTTGCAGCATTGCATAGTGTTCCTAGCGAAAAGGATTCTGTTGTTGAGAATACAAATAAGGATTTGGTTACTGTACCAGTTGTTGTACAGAATGAATCAAATACTTCAAAAACAAGAAAATCTAGAGGAAGACCAATGAAAAGAAGACTTCCAAAATCTGAGTAGGATTAAAATACTACAGGATTTTTGTGAAGGATACAAGGAGAAATAATATGAGTGATGAGACTATTACATTTGATCAGGTTAAAGCTTTTTTGGAAGCAAACAGTGATGATGAGACTATTAAAACTTATTTGAAGGGATTAGTTCCAGAAGAACCAATAACTCCTGATAAGGTTAAGGCTTATCTTGATACACCAGATGGTAAAGCGTTAATTCAGCCGATGATGGACAAACGTGTTACTGAAGCATTGGATACATACAAACGGAAAACATTTGATAATGAAGTCAACGCAAGAGTTGCTGCTGAATTATTGAAACGTAATCCAGAAGAGACACCTGAGCAAAAGCGTGTTCGTGAGCTTGAAGAGAATATGAGGAGAATGAAAGAAGAACAAGAGATGGAGAGACTTAAAAGTCAGATTAAAGATTTGGCATTTAAGGAGGGAGTCAGTTTAGATTTTATTGATAATATTCCATTTACAAGTGTAGAACAAGCGAATTTGTATATTCGTAATTTCAAAAGTGAATTGGAGAATGCAAAAACTGCGAAAGTGAATGAACTTCTTGCAAGTGGTTATAAGCCTGGAGCAGGAAATGAGATAAAATCTACTAATAAAGTTGATTTATCTAAACTTTCGGAGAAAGAAATGATTGAGATGGAAATGGCTGGTGAGCTTGATAAAGCTCTTGGTAAAGTATAATTAAAAATTTAAGGAGATAAATATGGGTCTAGAAAATTTTATACCGATAATATGGAGTTCTAAACTTTTTGTTAGACTTCAGAAAGCTCTTGTGTTTGCTTCATTAGTTGATAGGCAATATGAGGGCGAAATTAGAAATGTGGGTGATTCTGTAAAAATCAATGAGATTGGTAAAATTTCAGTAAATGATTATACAAAATATGAAGCCATTACTTGGCAGAAACTAGATAGTGCACAGAAGATTCTAACTATTGACCAAGCAAAGAGTTTCTCTTTTACAATTGATGATATTGATACTGCACAGATGAATCCAAAGATTATGAATGCTGCAATGACTGAAGCTGCTTATGAAATTGCAGATGTAGTTGATCAGTATATTGCTTCATTCTATAAGGATGCTGGAATAACTAATACTACAAATATGGGTTCTGTAACTACTGCTGTTTCAGTATCTTCTGGGAATGTTATTAAAGTGCTTTCTTTTGCATCAAGATATATGTCAGAAAATAACGTACCACAGGCTAACAGATTTATTGTTGTTCCGCCTTGGTTCCATCAGAAACTGCTTCTTGCTGAAATTGGTGGTGTTTCTGCTACTGCTGTACCTAAAGTATTTGATGATGGTGCAATGACTAGTGGTTATATTGGTGATGCTCTTGGATTCAGAGTCATTGTATCTAACAATGTTGCTGAAGCTGCAACTGGTGTTTCTGCTATTATGGCTTTCAATAATACTGCTATTGCTTATGCTGGACAGATTAGTAAGATTGAAGCAGTAAAACGTGAGAGTTATTTTGATCAGGGTGTGAAGGGATTATATTTGTATGGTGCTAAAGTTATTAGGCCAGAAGCACTTTGCACATTGTACTTATCTGAAGGTAGTGACTAATTGGAGGTAAATTATGGGAACGAAAACAATAAATCCAGTAAGTGTAGCTCTAGCTGGAGTTGCAATTACTAAAACTGATACTGGCGGAACCACGGGTTCTATTATAGTTGCTCCTACCACAGCACAGAGTTCATTGAATTTTGAAGATTTGTTTGTGGTTGTTGAGAACTATTCTACTACTGCTTCTTGTGTAGTAACAGTGAAAGCTGGTAATGATTATTCGGAAGTGTGCATTGGTGATGCTGCTAGTGTTACTATTGCTACGGCTGCTACAAAAGTAATTGGTGGTAAAGAACTTGAGTCTGCTAGGTTTAAGGATAAATATGGTTATTTGAATTTGGATATTACTACTGCTGCTACATGCTATGTATATGCAATAATGCAGCCATTTACTATCCTTAATCCGAAATGATATGGAGTTAAAGTAATGCCAATAACTACTGCTACTGCGGTAACTTTGTACACTTCTATAAGCTGTTCTGCTCAAACAATAATAGATAAGCATCTTATAGAAGATGTACAAATGGCTATAGTAATGAGAACTAATAATTATTTTACAACTGATATTGATTTACAGGATTATGTAACTTTTGACCCAGCATTGAAAACTATTACTTGCAATGATGTCGATTTCATAATAGAGGGTTTTATTAAAGGACTTGATATTTATATCTATGGAAGTTATCTGAATGATGGATATTATACATTAAAAGATGTAACTAAGAATGTATTGAAGCTTGAAGACTGCACATTATATAACGAACCATCAGACAGACCTATACTTGTATCTTTAGTAAAATGGCCTCAAGAATTAAGCAAAATAGCTTGTAAGATGATAGCATACGATTATGACATAAGACCTAAAAGAGTAGGGATTCGTTCTCATTCTTTGGGGCCTTTTAGTGAAACATATACAGAAACTGGGTTAGATGATTATGGATATCCTATAGAAATAACTGGTGCTTTAGAGAAATATACTATAGCGAGGTTCTATTAGTATGATTGATGATTTACTAACAATGAAAGATATACAGATAATAAGAAAATCACAAACATACGATGGAATGGGCGGGTTTGCAGAAACTACAACCGCAACGACAGTAGTAGGAGTTATTTATCAATCTGGAACGGGTGGTAGAAAATATCTTTCTGATAAAATGGTGCAGGAAACCACTCATGTTTTAGTAATGAAACCTTCGAGTTATACTTTTACTTCTAATGATGTGCAAGTAACTCATGGAGGGAAAACATATACGATTATAGGTATTCCTGATGATGTTATGGGGTATGGAGAAATTACCGTGGTGGGATTGAGGCAAGCTATATGATGGATAACAAAGAATTTAATTTTGCAAGTATTCGTACAAACTGGAATGGTGATGAGATTAAATCTTTAGCCAGAAAGGTTGTTGAAGGCAGTGTGTGGGATTTAGCTATGGAAGTAAATTCCAGAGCAAAAGAATATTGCCCGAAACGATATGGATATCTTGCAGCTTCAATCAATGTACAGATGAAGAATAAAGGAACTGAACTTGAATCACCTGAAAAGTATAGAAGAATGAATCCTCCACGGGGATACAATGTTGAGCATTTTGAACCAATAACACCACCAGAAATTGAAACTGAAGCTGATATAGGAACTGCTGTACGGTATAATTTTTACATGGAATATGGAACTTACAAAGATGCTGCACAGCCATTCTTACGACCAGCTTTTGATGAAACTTTTGGTAAATTTAGTGAGATTGTAGAAGTTAATGGCAAAAATGTTTTTGCTGATTATATGAGGAAATGAAAATGAAGGATTATCAGTTTATAGGTTATCTCATGAATCAGTGTACTGCAATAACAAATATTTGTAGCACAAGGATATATCATGGAGTAGCTCCACAAACTAGTTCTTTATCTTCATTATTACCTTTTATTACGTATTATCAGCTCCCTGGAGGAGCTAGAAGTAATGGATTGTGTCATCCAATTTATTCTGTAAACTGTAGGGCAGCTAATGCTGCAACAGCAAGGGATTTAGCGGATGAAGTATCAAAATTGTTTGGTGGAACATGTGGAACAGGATGTATAGGAATAGCGTCAACTTTTGTTGCAGAGCGAATGTCTGTAGTACGAGATACTGGTATTATTCCTGAAACTGATTGTTTCAATGCTCCAGTTGATGTTCTACTGGTTTATTCAGTAGATACTGTTAGTTAATTATTTTATAAGGAGATATATATGCCTAATTATCAAAATTCTAGTGTGAGTGTTGCAAACCTAATTATAGGTAACTGCAAAATTGAAGTAGCACCATATGGAACTACTGCTTTATCTTCAGCATGGACTAACCTTGGTGCTGGTATTGTGAATAGCTTTAAGCATGTTCCTACAAAATATAGTGTACAGGCTGGTAATGCTCCTGACCCTATTGAAGGTGTTGCTACTGAGATTGCACAAATTACTGGTGAACTTATTGAGTATAATGCTACGATTCTTTCTACTATTAACTGTGGTCTTATTTCTGCAACTGCTACTTCTTCTGTAAGTACAATAATAGCTGGTGGAAATTCTAATCTTACTCCAGTAGCATTTAGAATAACAAATAGGAGAATCAATGCAAGTGGAACTACAAAGTATACAACTCTTACAGTATTCAAAGCTACTTTGGATGGTGGGCCTGAAATTACTTTCAAATCTGACAATGATACAGACCCGATTGCTGTTATGCCATTTGCTATTACTGCAAAATTGGATACTTCACTTTCTGCTGGTACTCAGTTGTATACTATAACAAGAGACTTGTAATAAAGGAGTGCTTTGTAAATGGATAAGGAAACTGAAGGCATTGTTGATTTGGATATTTTGAAACCACCTAAAAAGATAATAAAGTTGGGTGGTGTTCAGATAGATGTTTCTTTCGTTCCTTGTGGAATAACATGGGAAATAGACTCATTAGTAAGGAAACTATCTGAATATGACGAAAACAAATTAAAGGATGAGAAATCATCTAAAGAAGCATTGGATATTATCATAAAATTGTGCAGCACCTTTGCTTCTTTCAAGAATCCAGAACTCAGTGAGAAGTGGTTCAGAGAGAATGTTGAAATGCCTCAAATAAACGCCTTTGTAAGTTTGATTAAAGAAGCACTCATCAGGTCTTATGCAGGTGTGGAGCAGTATGGAAAAAACTGAAAGGGGGCCAAGGGGGAGACGGAAAAGTCCATCTTGGCCCACTTTTCATAGGAATGGCTCTTTTATATCCATGGGCAACAAAGGAATATCTATTGAATGAAATGTCCATAGGACAGATTATTATGTACTACAATTTGGGTATGGAAACAAAATATCCTACTCCAGATTCTACAGAAAGCAAATTAAGTAATATGTCATATGAACAGTTAAAAGCTTTACGTGATGAAATGAGGGAACAAGGGTTGTCTACTGTAAAAGAAGTTGAAGAGAAGAGAGAACAAGAAGCAGCAGAACTAAAACAGAAATTGATTGAGAAGTATGGAGATATAGAATGAGTGGTGCTTATTTAGGTCAAATGATTGTTCAGATACTTGGTCAGACTTCTCAATTTGATGAATCTATAAATAAAAGTGAAAAAGTATTTTCTGGTTTTCATGATTCTATTATAAAAGACATTGGTTCAATAGCTAATTCAACAAAAGGACTTAATGAACAAGCGGCAGTTTTATATAAATCACTTGAAAACACACAAAGTCGTTTATCAGAAGCCCAAAAAAGAATGCAGGAACTCATCAATAATGGTGTTTCTCCAATGTCTGCTGCATATGTAGGTGCTAAACATAATTTAGATTTATACACTAGACAAGTAGAATTAGCAAAAAGACAGATAGATGAGATTGGAAAGTCATACAGAGATACAAGTAATCCAATGAATGAATTTATTGGAGAAACTGAAAAGCAGGTTCATGCAATAACCCAATTAAGAAGTCAACACAGTGAATTAAAAAAACAGATACAAGATTTGATTATAGAATATGCAAATTCTGATAAAGTAATAAATGAAGTAATAAATATTTATAATGAAGCAACTAAATCAGTAAATGATATGAAGGATAAAATTGCTGGTTCAAAATCTGAGATAGCTTCATATAGAAAAACATGGGATGATTTAGGTGAATCATTTGGAAAAGGTGAATTATTAGCACGAGATTTACAGAGACAATCAATAGAGTTAAGAGATGCTATTGCAACTACTTCGAAACAAGTTAATGGATATGAAAAAGCACTTTATAATTTAACTAATGCACAGGAAGCTGCAAAGGAGAATATAGCAGCAACTAAAGAAAAATATGCTGCAATGGTTCCTACTATTGATGAATTAAAAGCTAAGTATAAAGATTTAACAGAAGATATAAAACGTCTTGAAAGTTTAAGTAAGGATTATGATAATACTCTGCAAGGATTAAATAATCATATAAAAGATAATAAAGATAGAATACTAGAATTGCTTAGTAGCGGAGTAAGTCCTTATAATGAAGAAATAATGAAACTAAAAGTTCAGAATGATAAACTTGCTGGTAAGGTTGCTTACTTAAAAGAAAATAGCAAAAGTCTCAATGAGATGCTGAATGAATTAGCTAAAACCTCTGCAAAATTTGGTGCTGTTTTATCTGCTTCTGTTACTGCTCCATTAGTGGCTGCTGGAAAAGCTGCTGTTGAGAGTGCAGAAAAATTGGAAGTATCAAGTAAAAAATATGAAGCTTTGTTTAGTGAAATGATGCCAGCAGCTACAAAAGCATTGTATGATATGCAAGCTGCTTATGGATTGACAAGTAAACAAGCTACAACATTTTTAGCTGATGCTTCTAACGCTTTTGTTGCAATGGGGGCAACAAGAGAAAGAGCATTGGAAATGGCACAATCAGTAGTGCAGTTAACTGCTGCTATTTCTGCATATTCTGGTAAGCCAATGGTTGATGTAAGTAAAGCATTGGATTTGGCACTATTGGGCAACACAAGAAACTTAAGAAATTATGGATTAGCAATACGACAGAGTGCAGTAAATGATGAATTAGCAGCACAAGGTAAAGATAAACTTACTGGTTCAGCTTTACAATTAGCTACTTCTGAAGTTGCATTAAAACTAATACTTGAAGCTGCACAAGTTCCGTTAAAGACTTTTGCTGAAAATAGCACTTCTGCTGCATTTCAGAGTCAACAACTTAAAGCAAATATAGACCAACTTGCTTCAAGTCTCGGCACTGCAATGATGCCTACAATAAAAACAATAATTGGGGATTTGACTAAATTTGTAAAAAGTCTTGATGATATAAGTGATTCAACTAAAACAGGGGTTGTTGTATTTGGTGCATTTTTAGCACTGTTGGGGCCTATTGAATTGGGTATAGCTGCTCTAACAAAAGGTATTGTGGCATTACAAGCAGCGATGGCAGCAGGAAAACTTGCTTCATGGACTACTTTAATACCTCTTGTAACTGCTGCTGTGGTAGGATTAACAGGGGCTATTGTAGCTTTTAAGAAATCTGCTGATGTAAGAGAACAAGAAGCACAATGGGAAAATTTATCTGTTAAACTTGAAGAAAATAGGAATAAAGCTGATAGTTTGGCAGAAGAATATCAAAAATTGTATGAGAAGACTAATAGAACTGCTGCTGAAACAAAGCGAATGAGCGAAATTGTGGATGAACTACAGAGACTTTATCCAGACCTTACGGAAGAAATGATAGAATCAGGAGCAGCTAATCAAGCTTTAATTGATGAATACAATACTTTGAAGGATAAAACAAATTTAACAGCGAATGAACAGGATAGATTATCAAAAGTTACTGATGCATTAAATAAATTGTATCCAGACTTTACTAAAAGCACTAAAGATTTATCGGATGCCAATAATACTCTAAAGGATAGTATAAATGGTGTTGCTGAAGCTACGGATAAACAGGCAAAAGCTAATACATTAGCATCTCTTTCTAAGAAAATAAATTATTATGCAGAAAGTATTGTTGCTTTAGAGAATGAAATAGATAGAGCTACAAAAGGAAGGACAGAAAAAGAAATAAAACAAAATCCATATATAGAAGGTTGGAGGAATTCACTTGAGAAATTAAAAGAAGACCTAGCAGAAGTAATAGCACAATATAATAGTATAGTTTTGGGGGAAAAGAAGCCACCAATCACACTACCACCTCCTAAAGAACCTCCGCCAAAGACTCAAGGACAAAGATTGAAAGACCTTGATACTGAAAGAGATGCTATGATTGAATTAGCAAAAAGTACTGGGCAAGATATTTCTGCTGTAGAGAAGGAATATTATAATAAACGATTAAATTTATTGTATAGTTTTCTTGATGAAGATGTGAAGGCAAATAAATTTACTTGGGCTACTATTGGTGAGGATTTAGATACTACTTTAGCTGTTTTTGGTACAACGATAAGACAAGAAATATCGAAAACTGTAGCCAATATTGATAAAGCTGATATAAAAACCAGTATAGATGAAATCACAACAGCACTTAATAATAATTTGGAAGCAGCTAAAGAAAATTTTGATATTAGTAATAAATCTGCTGATGCTGAAAATGAAGCAAACATAGCTAGAAAAAAAGCATATGATTCTGCTATAGATTCTTTAATAACATTATTGGTTACTAATGATAAACTAGATAAAACACAAAGAGAATCCATAGAAAATTGGATAAATTCGTATAAAAAGCAATCTAATGCTTTAGGTGATATAATAAATAGATATGTTAATATAGATTCATTACTTAAGAATCTTGAGAACCAAATCAATTTATTTAATGAAGACACAAATAAAAGTATGGAAGATTTATATGAAGGAAATACTGCTATATATAAATCTATTGGTAATACGATAAATAAAATTAAAAGTTATAAAGCAACATATGGTGATGCAAATGGTAGTATACAGAAAACTATTGATGATTTAATTGTAAAACAGAAAGAATATGGTTTATTACTACAAGAACAAGGTGAATCTGCTGCCTATACTGAATATCAAAAACAATTAGCTAATATAAATGACCAAGTTAAGAAAAATACAATCGATGAATCTGAAGCATATGAATTAAGAATAGATGCTGCAAAAGATTATGTAAAAGCACTGCAAAATATTATAGATAAATATGGAGACCAAGACCATAGACTAAGTGATTTAATAATAACTACTAATAGAGTAATAACAAGTAGAAGTGATTTGGTAAAAATTGATGAAGATGTTAAAAAAGTTACTGATAATTATGATGAATCTATTAGGAAATTAAATGAGGATTATAATAAAGGCAATATTATTGAAGAAGATGCAAATAAAAATAGATTGGAGGCAATGAGAAAAGCTAGGGAAGAACTAATTAAATATAAAGATGTTTCTAGTGAAGCTAGAGATGCAGATATAAGAATGGCTAAAGAAGAACAAGAATTATTAGAGAAAATGGTTAATAATACCCTTGCTGCTGTTAATAAATTAGATAAAGAGACAGGGGATATTCTGAAACAGTTTGTTGACATTTCAGTGAAGGAACATGGAGGGTATACTAGAGTATTATTAAATTCCATGACGGATGCTTACGCTAGTATGAAAAAGTTTTCAGAAGATTCCTCAAAAACTGCTTCTAAAAATGCTGATGCTGTTATAGCCATATCTATAAAACTTGCTGAGGAAGCTGCTAACACTTTAGATGATACTGTACGTCGTAAAATGTTAGAGTTGTCTGATAGTTTAATGAGTAAACTTCATGTAGATGCTAAAGAAGTTCAGACTATAGTAGATGAGCAAGTAGCAAAATTCAATATAGAATCAATACTTGAAAAGATGAAAAAAATAGATGAATCTGCTTTTAATTCAGCAAATGAGTATATCAATAATTTTATAAACACTGGTGGTAAATATGGAGCAGTGTTACAGAAAGAAATACAATCAAGATTTAATGATATAAATAAAGCTGCTTCTGATAATACAAAAGCAATTTTGGCTATATCTGAAAAACTTACTAATGAAGCTGTTAATACTTTAGATGATACTGTACGTCATAAGATGCTGAATTTAGCTAGTGATATATTGAATATGCTTGACGAAGATGCTGATAAAGTTCAAATTATGGTAAATGAACAGGTAGCTAAATTCAATATAGATGTGATACTTGAAAAAATAAATGGAGTAAGTAAAGAAGCATATGATTCTACTGTAAAATATATTGATGACTTC
>ERZ795031.2825-NODE-2825-length-16053-cov-6.390236_pt1 | contig 16053 bp, 11 predicted proteins | sample MGYA00375123_ERZ795031 | MGnify/ENA primary metagenome ERZ795031 (study PRJEB30166, sample SAMN05720159) | activated sludge metagenome | isolation source: anaerobic digester from wastewater treatment plant | place: USA | collected 2015-04-21 ... | reverse complement strand
AACGCGACCGCCAGCGCCTCGTGGGAACCGGGGGGGTCAGGGGCGCTACTCATTGCCACACCGCTCCTGCGCACCGCCGCCATTCGGAAATATCCGGTGCCGTTCTGATTGGACTCATTTTCCGCAGCCCCCTTCCAGGTCCACCTTGAACGTGATCTCCTCCAGGGCGGGGCACCCGTCCGCGGACTCTGAAAGGGTGTGCTTCACAACCGACAGGCGGCCGCGCCCAAAACTGCGCACCGTTGCGATCTCCTCGGTTGTCGGCGAAGTGTGGCTGTCGGGTCCCTGAATGGACTTGCCGACCTCGGGCGAGAAAATGAACTCACGGGGATCGCGGGGACCGATCTCCGCCTGATAGGGCCGGTCGGGACAGGAGGACGGATCGTCCAGAAACTGCCACCCCTCGATTTCCCGGGGATTCGGCACAAAATGCAGGGGAGGGGTCAGGCGGGCGAGGTTCTCTTCGCGGCCGACCTCCTGCACCGTGATCGTCCAGCCCTTGTCCATCGGTGAAAGCACCAGCGCGAAGCGTCCCCCGAAAGGCCTCCGGTATTCGATCCCCCGGCGCGCCTTCCCCTGGAACGACTCCTTGAACACGGGATACTTGAAGCGGTTGAGAAAGGCCGTCCAGGTCATCTCCTGACGGTCTTCCTGGCCGCCGTCTATGCTGCCCGAGACCTTGCCGTCCGCCACGCGGAGCCAGTATTCGCCGCAATGGGAGAGGGCGTGGCCGTTGCCGGGTTTGGACCCCGGCCCGTCCAGCGCCAGCACCCACTCCGACCCCACGGGAAACGCGTCCAGCGGCGGACGGCACAGCATGCCGTCCCCCATGCCAATCCGCATGCCGGAGTCCAGAAGCCCCCCCTGCAGCACTTCGGTCACCAGAAAATCCATGCAGGGGGCGTCTTCGGTGTGATGCCGAATCACCGTCCCCCGGACCACAAGGAGGCTCCCCCGGGCCACTTGGAGAAAAGGACCATCCCACCCGCAGGAGCAAGCGGAGGCGCTTCCCCCCGCGAGAAGGACGCAGGCCAACACCGCCGTGATGGGAACAGGACACCGCATGGAAACGCCGCTCCGGGGCTGACCGCCTGAGTCTATACCAGAAGGGGCCCGGTGTCAACCGCCGCCGGCGGCGGCCCGGGCGGGAACAAGCGGGCCGCTTCCACTGTTAGCAAAAAAGCAGGGACGGCAGGAATTTGGGTGAAAACAGGAGAAAAATGCATGATTTCCAAGATAGAGCCCGACGAAAATGTGGTGTTCCCCTGCGAGGCCACCGTGGAGGAGGAATCCTTCCGCTTCACCCTGATGGACGGCACTGAGAAGGAACTGCTGTCGCGCTTCGGCGCAGGACTGGAAGGCGCCGACCGGGTCTTCATGCGCATGGACCTCACCAATTCCGAGTGCATTGAGGACTGGGCGGAAAATGTTGGCGCGGGCCGCACCCGCTCCGTGCTGGTGTGGAACGCCGCCGGGGAAATCGTGGGCTTTGCCAGCCTGCACCAGAACAAACTCCTCTGGACGCGCCACATCGGCGAGATGCGCATGTTTCTCCTGGGCCAGTACCGCATGCGCGGGCTGGGCCGTCTGCTTGCATCAATGGTGCTGGGGCTTGCCCGGAGCGGGGGCCTGCAGATTGTGTTTGTGAACATTCCCCGCCTTCAGCCGGAAATTCAGGAAGTGCTGCGGCACATGGGCTTCCACGCGGAGGCCATGCTCGCAGACTGGCTCATTGATCCGGAGGGAAACACCCACGACATGATTGTCATGGCCTACCGGTTCAAGGTTAGGGGCATGGCCGGCGGAGACTGACCGACTCCGGAGCGCTCCGGGATGGACAAAATATCGTGGTGTGTTTCTTGGAACACCACAACATCGTGTATAATGGACCCCATGACACGCAGGCATGCAAGATCAGCCGGGACAACCCTGTTGGCCCGGCGAAACGCCCTTCGTACAGAAGGGACCCTTTTGATTCTTGCGCTGCTGTTGTGCGCTGCAGGCCATTCCGCCCCGGAATCCTATTCTGTGCATTTCGAGGGCGACGCCTCCCGCGACATGATCTGGGAATTGCGCGACCTCTCAGACAGTGTGAAGCTGCGGGACCGGGAGCCCCCCTCTGACAATCTGCTCCAACGCCGCGCGGAGCGGGATGTGGGGCTGTTCACCGACCATCTTCACGCCTTCGGCTATTTCGATGCCCGGGTCTCCTCAGCCGTCACCGGGGAGGAAGGGGCGCGCGCCGTTCTCTTCTCCCTTGTCACCGGGCCCCAATACACCGTTTCAGAAGTGGTCTGCCGGGTGGAGGGGGATTCCGGATCGGTCCGGCAGGAGGAGCCGGGACCGGAAGTCTCCAAGGCGCTGGCTCCCGGGAAGCCGGCGCTCTCGCGCGCCATTCTGGACGCGGAACAGCAGTTCCACCGGCATTATCTGGAGGCGGGCCATCCCTTTTGCGAGCTGCTGCCGCGCGATGTGGTGGTGGACCACGCCAACCGCACCGTGTCCGTCACCTACACCGTGCGCCCGGGGCCGCAGGCGGTCTTCGGTCCCACGGTAATCGAGGGCCTCGCGGACGTCTCCGAGGAAACGGTCCGAAGGATGCTTCCCTGGCGGGAAGGGGACCTGTGCCGCCGCTCCGTGCTGGAAAAGGCCCGAAAACGGCTTCAGGAGAGCGGCCTCTTCGCCCTCATTGAGATCACGCCGGAACCGGGCACAGACGGTCCCGCGACGGCGGCCATGCGGCTGACCCTGGCGGAGCGGAAACACCGCTCCGTGGGATTCGGCCTGGATTACCGCAGCGACGACGGGCCCGGCGCCCGGGCCTTCTGGGAACACCGAAACCTTTCGGGTCTCGGACGGCGGTTGCGGGTGTCCGGCGAATTGTCGGAACTGGAGCCGGGAGTGGAGGTCGCCTACGACAACCCCTTCTTCCTGCGGGACGACCAGAGCCTCTCCCTGGCCTTCAAGGGCTCCCTTCTGGATCCCGACCCTTACGAGAGCCGCAGCCTTTCCCTTTCCGCCACGGTGGAGCGCCGGATCACGGACGCGCTGCGGGCGAGCGGCGGACTTAAGCTCCGCTTTGCGTCGGTGGAGCAGCGCCGGCGGGAGGAGGACTTCCTTCTCCTTTCCTCCCCGTGGCGGCTGTCGCTGGACAAACGGGACGACCGGCTAGACCCGGCCTCCGGATTCATGGTCACCGCGCTGGAGGAGCCCTTTGTGGACGTGGGGGATGCGGACGTTTTCTTCACCCGCCAGGAAATCGGGGGCTCCTGGTACAAGGCACTGGACGCGGAGAACAACTGGGTCTTTGCCGTGCGCGCCCGCCTGGGCTCCCTCACGGGGGACGTGCTGGAGGACATCCCCGCCGACACGCGCTTCTACGCGGGCGGCGGCGGGTCCGTGCGCGGGTATGGGTTTGAAAAGATCGGCCCCGAGGAAGGCGGGGAGGTCACCGGCGGCCGGTCGCTGGCGGAGGGATCCGTGGAGATACGCAAACGGCTCACCGAACGCCTGGGCTTGGCCGCCTTCCTGGACGGCGGCGCGGCCTTCCGCTCGACCTTTCCCGATTTCAGCGAGGACATCCGCTGGGGCGCGGGCATGGGGCTGCGCTACTACACGCCCATCGGGCCTGTCCGTCTGGATGTCGCCACGCCCCTGAACCCGCGTTCCGGAACCGATGACCCCGTGCAGGTCTATGTCAGTGTCGGACAGGCGTTTTAGGCCATGACGGCCCCGCTTGACAGCCCTCCCCGGTCGCGTTTTCGGCGAAGAATGGCCGTCTTTGCGGTGGCTGCAATTCTGTCGCCCCTCCTGCTCTTCATCGCCGTGCAAACGCCTCCAGGGAAGCGCCTGGCCCTCTCCCTGATCACGCGACAGGTCGCCGCGCGCACCCCTTTCACCTTTGAGGCCAGCGGGGTGCGCGGAATTGTCCCGTTCACACTGTCGGTCGAAAAGGTCGTTGTGCGCGATGTCCGGGGGGACTGGCTCGAGATCGTGAACCTCTCGGCGCGCGGCGATGTGCCGTCCCTGCTCCGCGGACGCTTCTGTCTCACGAGCCTCCATGCCGAAGAAGTGCGGCTGGAAAGGCGGCCCGTCAAGCCCCGCCGCCTCCGCGTGCCCGTGATCCCGCTGGTGCGCTGGTGGCCCGGTGTGCGGGATGTTGGCGTTGACAAGATCACCCTGGACGGGGCCGTTTTTGGCCAGCAGGCGGTGTATGGCGCCGGCGGACGCTTGGACTGGAGGGGTTGGGGGCAGGTCCCGGACATGGAACTGTCGGCCCGGCGGGCCGATGGCCCGGCCTCCGAGGTGCTGCTCTCGCTGTCCCATCCGGAGGGGACGCCCCAACTTGCCCTTTCGGTGGAGGACGAGGGGATCGTGCCCGCGTTCTTCGCGCTCCCCGGCCCGTTTTCGGCGAAGCTCCAGGGGGGCGGAGGTCGGGCGGACTGGAAGGGCACCCTGACCGCCGCGCTCCGGGAAGAAACCCTTCTGGAGGGAAATCTGGATGTCCGGTCGGGGGACCTGACGGAGATCACGGGTGCGCTTTCCGTGCGTCCCCCCGATGTGCCGCGCATGGCCCCGGTTCGCCGCCTGTTCGGTCCTCGGCAGGACCTGGAAATGGCGCTCTCCGTGACCCAGGCCGGCCATTGGACCCTGCGAAACGCCATGGTCGCGGGGGGAACCCTCCGGCTCTCTCTGGCGGGTGACTATGACCTTTCCGCCCGGACGATGGACTTCTCCGGCACCCTGTCCGCGCCGGACGGACTGCCGGAGGCCTTCTCCTCCTGGGTCGCCCTCGATGCGACCCGCGGGGTGGAGGGCGCTTTCTCCCTCAGGGGGCCGGCGGGGAAACCGGTTGCCACACTGTCCCTGCGGCAGGGGAACCATGCGCTTCTCCATCTTGAACAGGGGATTGCCCTTGGCGACAGGAAAGCGGTGTCCGGGCGTCTGCTGGTGGACATTCCCCGTGAATGGCTCCGCGTGGGGGGGGAGAGCCCTCTCCTGGAAGGGCCTTTTCAGGTGTCAGACGCCGTTTCCTGGCAGGGGGGCACGGTGCGCATTCACCGGCTGGAAGCAGTGGGAAACGCCGGGCGTCTCGTGTTTGCGGGCACGACTGTTCCCGGCGCACACTCGTTGGAGGGGACGGTGTACGCCACGTCAGGGGTGCCCGGATCCTTCAAAGGACTGCTTGTGGACTCCCTGGCCGTGGGGGCGTCCATCCGCCTGAATGCGGACGGGAAGTCCATCACCGGGCGGATGGAAATGGAAGGCGTCCGCTCTGACACCGCCGCGGCCGTGACGCTGGACGGGGAGTTTTTCCTCCGTCAGCCCGGCGGCTGGGGGGAATGGGACGCACCCCCGGAATATGACGTTCTTCTGACCGGCGGGGAGGTGCGTGTTGGAGAGCACGCGCTGCATTCCGCACGCCTCGGGGCGCGCGGGACATTCTCCCCCGAAAAAGGGCTGGAGGCCGCCGCGCTGCGTCTTGACCTGCCGGATAGGGAGGTCTGGGGGGAGGGCACGGGCAGTCTCTCCCTTGACGGAGGTTTTTCCTGCGACACCAGGATCCATGCGGGGAACCTCGCAGCATTCCCCAGTGGACTTCCGGTCTCGGGGGAAGTCGAAGCGAGGCTGTCCGCAACTGGAAACTACAAGAACGTCGAGGCGGAGGGCGTCCTGTCCGCCACTTCGGAGACGCTTTCCAGCCTTCCCGAGGCCCTGCGTTCCATCGAAGGTCAGAAGATTGCCTGCGCGGCCACCTGGCGCGCCGACCGAAAAGAGCTGTCCTTCTCCGACGGGACGTTGGATGCCCCTGCGGGCAAGGTCTCCGGGGAAGGGCGGTACTCCCTGTCTGATGGAAACTTCCTGGGGAACGGAACGGTGGAACTCCAGGATCTTTCACTGCTTTCAGGCATGACCGGTAGCCGCATGGAGGGAAAAGGCGAACTCACCGCCACCCTTTCCGGCAAGGCCTCCGACTTTGCGGCTAAAGGAAACATGACCCTGTCGGATTTCGGGATGAGGGGGGTGTCGTTGCCCTCCCTGCGGGGGGACTTCGACCTGAAGGGGTTGCCGGACCGTGTGTCCGGACCGGTGCGCGCGTCCGTCACACCGGGGGAGGGCTTTCCAGACCTTTCGCTCAAGGGCAGGCTGTCCATGGACGCGGACCGCCTTTCCCTGGAAAAGGCCTCGATGGTAAGCGGTACCAATAGCGCGTCCGGGAGCCTTTCCTACGACCGGAGGACGGGGACACTCTCCGGCCGGGGGGAGGCGGCCCTGTCCGACCTTTCGCCCTTCGGGCGCATGCTGGGCGCCGAACTCCGCGGCGGTGGGCAGATCAAGGGGGAACTGACCCGGAAGGGGGACGGGCTAAAGACGCAGGCTGCTTTCTCCCTGGACGCGGTGACCACCCCGTGGTTCGCCGTAAAGCGCGCCGAGGGGGACGTCTCCTTTGACACAAAGGACGGTGCCGCGCCCGTGCGGGCAACCCTGCAAGCGCAGGGGGTGGAGCACAAGGCCCTTCTTCTGGACTCCTTCGCGGCGGAGGTGCGGGGGGCGGTGGAGGAGGCCGCGGTTTCCTTCGATGCCTCCGGTTCCCTCCCTTCGGACGGTGCCACGCTGAAGCTTTCCGCCGAAGGGCGTCTTTCCGTGCTGGACCAGAAGGTTCAAATGAACCGGTTGGAGGCGCGCGTCGGGGATATCCAGGTGGCCGCCGTTCAGCCCTTCACGGTCAGCCGCCGGGCGCCGGAAACCCGCATGGAGGGAAAGTTCAGCATCGGTGAGAAAGGCGGCGTGGAGGTGTCGTTTTTCGCCGCGCCGCCGGGGCCGGTCGCGGAGATTGAATGGAACGGGGTTCCGCTGTCGGCCGCCCGTGTGGCCGGGCTTCCCTTCTCCGGAGGCGACTCTTCCGGACACCTTTCGCTCTGGGGGGGGTGGCAGAAAACGCGGGTGGCGTTGAAATGCTTGGCCTCGGGAGCGGTCCTCTCGGGCGGTGCCGCCGACAGTCCGCCGATGGGCGCGGAACTGACGCTGAACAGCGGGGACGAGGGCACGGACCTCGCCCTGAGCGTGAGGGCGGGGGCCGCCGGGCGGGTGGAAGGGAAGGGCCATGTCGGCGCATGGGTCGGAATGAACCCCCTCACCCTGGCGCCGGACGCGGCCGCCGCGGTGGATTTCGAGGGGAGCGCCGAGGCTGATCTCGAGGCCCTCGCAGGCGCTTTGGCGCTATTGGACCATGCGGCGTCGGGCCGTGCCTCCGGCACGTTCAAGGTGCGCGGAACCTGGGGCGCGCCCCTGCTGACCGTGGACGGGGCGGTGAAGAACGCCAGATATGAAAACCTCAAAACCGGGACCCTGCTGGAGGGCATTTCGGGACGCATCAGTTCGGAGGCGAACAAAGTCACGTTCTCCGGGTTCAAGGCGCGCGCCGGAGAGGGGACTGTGACGGCGGACGGCCACGCGGCCGTTTCCTTCACGGAAGGCACCGCAATGGAAATCGCCGTGGCTCTGGACGGCGCGCTGATGGCTCGGACGGACATCGCACAGGCCACCGCGAACGGCGGTCTCAGGATCACTGGCCCTGTAACCCACCCAGCGGTCTCGGGGAAGCTGGTGGTTCCCCAGGTGGACGTGACCATGCCCGAACGTTCCGCAGGACAAGTGAAAGTCGTTGCCTTTAGGGAGGCGGGCGCCGCTCCGGAGGCTCCCCGGCCGGAGGCGCCCGCAGCACGGGTCGCCCTCCCCGTGGCGTTGAATGTGGAACTCGAATTCCCCGGGCGCTGCTTTGTGCGCGGGCCCGTGCTGGACTCGGAATGGCGGGGGGGACTGAGATTGGGTGGAACCGCGGGGGAACCGGTCCTCAACGGCCAGATGACCGCCGTGCGCGGCCATGCCGGCCTCCTGTCCACGCGGTTTTCCCTGGAAAACAGCACGGTGTCCTGGAATGGCCCCGTGAGAAACCCCTATCTCGGCGTTCGGGGAACCGCCCAGGCGGCGGAAACCGGGGTGGAACTCGCGATCGCGGGCCCGCTTTCCGACGCGCAGTTGGCCCTCACTTCCAACCCGGCCATGCCGCAGGATGAGATTCTGTCCCAGCTCCTCTTCCGGCGGGACCTTGCCAAAATATCGCCGGTGCAGGCGGTTCAACTGGGACGCGTCGCCCGGCTCTTCAGCGGCAAGACCAGCGTGGTGGAGCTGATGACGGGGTTCATGCGCCTGCCCGGCGTGGACATGTTTGACATCCGCACGGGTGAGAAGGCGGACGAGGCGGTCGTGGGCGTCGGCAAATACCTCAACGAGCGGATCTATGTCGAGGTGGAGCAGGGCACCGCCGCCGACAGCGGGAAGGTCTCCGCCGAGGTGGGCGTCACGCCGAACATCTCCGTCAAGGGCGACGTGGGCACGCGCGAGCGCGGCGGCGTGGGCCTCTTCTGGAAGCACGACTACTGAGGCGGCGCGGTCTTCTCAGAACGACAGCACGCAGTGCCAGATGTAGACGTAGGCGAGGGCGTCTATGTTCTCCCATACACGCTGGGCAAGGGCCTCGTCGCCCGTGACGACGGGAATCTCGGCGCGCTTTTTGGCCCAGGGGAAGCACACAAACGGAGGAACGTCCCCCTGCGGGACCTCGTCCGGCCGGGACGCCGGAACGGGCTTCAACTCCGGAACCGCCGGTGCCGCTCCGTAGACGCCGTACTCCCGGGTGAAGTCCGTCATGGCCCGCACGTTCTCAATCTTGGCGTCGTTCTGCACGATGCACGAGGCGTCCATGACATAGCCGCCGTCGGGCGCGCAGGTGTCAATGAGCTCGCGGCATTTCGCGGTGACCTCGTCCGGGGTGCCGTAGGCCAGCAGGTAGTTGGGAATGCCGCCGGTGAGGCAGAACTTGTCCCCCAGCGTTTTCGCGGCCGCCTGCGGGTTCGTGCGGTCGAGGTGGAAAACGATGGACTGCTCCGGAAGCTCCGCGAAGCTCTCCAGATGCGCCGTCCAGTCGCCCTCGGCGTAGAACAGCGTCTGGTGCCCCCGCGCCCAGAACTCCTCGATGATCGGTTTCAGGGTCGGCCAGAAGAAGGTGTTGTACTGGTCCATGGTCACAAAGGGCGTGCAGCCCCGGTGCATCCAAAACCCGATGGGCACGTTCTTGTCGGGGTCCGCGCCCGACAGGCCCACATGCAGCAGGTGCGGCATCAGGGCGCGGCAGGCTGCCATGACCTTGTCCGGCTGCTCCAGCAGGTCCATCGTCAGGCCCAGATACCCGCGCAGCTTGTCGGCAATGATGTCCAGCGGCGCCTTGAAAATGCCCGAGATGGCGGAGGCGGTGCCGCATTCGGTGCGCAGTTTCTCGCCCTGGGGCCCGAAGGCGTTGAAGTAGTTCAGCATCGCCATGCCGCCCTTGAGGAAGGACAGGTTGTTCCGGAACGTGTTCGGGCTGCCGGGGGGCGCCACTTCGGTGGACACGCGCGGCAGCCACACGTTGAACAGGAAGCCCGTGGGGTCCGCGATGAGCTGGTCATACTCGTCCGCCCGCATGAAGGACTGGTCCTCCGGCGGCTCCTTGTACTGGAAACCCGTGTCCGGGGCCACGTCCAGCCCGGGGATGCCGTAATACCGCAGGCCGATGGTCTGCGTGAGCCCCGTCCAGACATACACCATGTTCCCCACCACGGCGTCCCAGTCATACTCCTCCGCGCAGCGGCGCGCCGCCAGAAACGCGTTCTCGTAGTCGTGCGTGACCTCCTGGCAGGTCATGCCGCAGTGCTTCGCCGTGAACTCCGCCACAAACGGCCGGATCGGCACCCGGTCCGGCTTGCCGTTCCGCAAGGCCGTCACATAGCGGTTCAGGCGTTCCTGGTACAGTTTTTCCATCTCTGCGGACATGGGAGGACCTCCGGTGTGTTGTCAAAAGTAGACTAGGGAAAACCGCCGGGGTTTTCAAGTTTTGGGGCGGCCATGAGGCGCGGGGCGGAGGTCCGGGGCGCGGACGGGGTGGACACCGTGGACGGTGTGGACGGGAGGCAACGCCGTCCGGTGCCCGTCCGTGTCTTTCCACGCCCTTTTCCGGGGCGCAAGTGTTTGCACGACAGCGGTTTTGTGTGCTAAAATGTGCGTCCCTTGCGCCCGAAGTCTGTTTTTGCGGCGGGCGCGCGGAAGAGGGACGCCAAAGAGCATGCGCCGCCGCGCGCGGCATGGTTTCTGAAAGGAGATTTTCCCGTGAAAAAGGACATTCATCCGGCCAACTACCGCGAGGTGGTTTTCATGGACGTGGGCGCGGGCGCCCAGTGGCTGACCAGGTCCACGATCAAGACCGAGAAGACCATCGAGCTGGACGGCAAGACGTACCCCCTCCACACGGTGGACATTTCCAGCGCGTCGCACCCGTTCTACACGGGCAAGCAGAAGTTTGTGGACAGCGAAGGGCGCGTGCAGCGTTTCCAGAAGAAGTTCAAGTAGTCCGCGCCGCCCTCCGCCATGGACACCCCCATGCGTGACAGGCTCCGCTCCGTGGCGGAGGAGTACGACCGGCTTTCCGGGGAGATGGCCTCCCCGGAGATCGCCATGGACCCCCAGCGGTACATGAAGCTCGCCCGGCGTCATGCCGAAATGTCCGCCATCGTCGCCGCTTTCCGCCAGTACGAGCGCTCCGAAAACAGCCTGGAGGAGGCGCTTGCCCTGCTGGAGGCGGAGTCGGAGGAGGAGATGCTGGCCATCGCGCGGGAGGAGCGCGATCTGGCGCGCGCCGACCTGGCGCGGCTCGAGGGGGAACTGCGCGTCCTGCTGGTCCCCAAGGACCCCCTCGACGAGCGCAACACCATCGTCGAAATCCGCGCGGGCACCGGTGGCGAGGAGGCGGCCCTGTTTGTGGGCGACCTGTTCCGCATGTACAGCCGCTACACGGAGGTGCGCGGGTGGCGCGTGGAGGTCCTCAGCTCGAACGCCACGGGGCTGGGCGGCTACAAGGAAATCACCTTCCAGGTCACCGGCGACGCGGTGTACAGCAGCCTCAAGTGGGAGGGGGGCGTCCACCGGGTCCAGCGGGTTCCGGAGACGGAGGCTCAGGGCCGCATCCACACCTCCGCCGTCACGGTGGCCGTGCTGCCGGAGGCGGAGGAGGTGGACGTCCAGATCGACCCCAACGACCTCCAGATAGACGTGTACCGCTCCGGCGGCCCCGGCGGCCAGAGCGTGAACACCACCGACTCGGCGGTGCGGGTGACGCACAAGCCCACCGGGCTCGTGGTGATCTGCCAGGACGAGAAGTCGCAGCACAAGAACAAGGCCCAGGCCCTGCGCGTGCTGCGGGCGCGCCTGCTCGACATGAAGGTGCGCGAGGAGGAGGAGCAGCGCGCCGCCGCCCGAAAGAACCAGGTGCGCTCCGGCGACCGCAGCGAGAAGATCCGGACCTACAACTACCCGGAAAACCGCGTCACGGACCACCGCATCCATCTCTCCCTCTACAAGCTCAAGCAGGTGCTGGAGGGCGACCTCCAGGACCTCATTGACGCCCTCACCGCCGCCGACCGCGCGGCCCGCCTCACGGAAGCCACCTGACCATGGCCGCCCCGCTGGGCGAAACCCTGCGCCGGGCGGAGGAGGCGTTGCGGACGGTGTCGGACTCCCCCCGGCTTGACGCCGAAATCCTGCTGGCGCACGCCGCGGGACTGAACCGCGCCGGGCTCCTTGCCCGGTTGCGCGACACGGCGGACTGCCCCGGGTTTGAGGGCCTGCTGGCCCGGCGTCTTGCCCATGAGCCGGTGGCCTACATCCTCGGGGAAAAAGAGTTCTTCTCTCTCCCGTTTCACGCTTCCCCGCCCGTCCTGATTCCGCGGCCGGAAACGGAGCACCTGGTGGAGACGGCCCTGGAGCGGGTAAAGGAGGGGAGGGGCGCGAAGCCCCGCATTCTCGATCTTTGCACCGGCACCGGCTGCGTGGCCGTCACGCTGGCGCGCAACCTGCCGGAATGCCGTATGACCGCCACGGACATCCATCCCGCCGCCCTTGCACTGGCCGCACGGAACAGTGCCCGCCACGGTGTCGCAGTGTCCCTGTTCGCCGGGGACCTGTTCTCCGCCCTGCCGGAAAACGTGGAGCCCTTTGACGGTGTTGTGTCCAACCCGCCCTATGTGGAGGAGGGGGACTGGGCGGAACTGGCGGAAGACATTCGGTTGTATGAGGACCGGGCCGCCCTCGTGGCGGGGGACGACGGACTAGACCTCATCCGGCGGATTGTGTTGGAGTCACGGGACTGTCTGCGTCCGGGCGGCTGGCTGGCCCTGGAAATCGGTGAGCGGCAATACCCGTCCGTCGAGACCCTCCTTCAGGACGCCGGATACACCGGCATCCGGCCCACCCACGACCTGGCGGGGATTCCCCGGGTGATATCGGCGGTTCTGCCGGAATGACCCCTGCACCGGCCCGCACCCCGTTTCCGCTCCGCGCGCTGTCGTGCTATGCTTTCTGGAGAAAGGGGACCGCCGCCCATGAGTGACCCGACCGCACAGGCAAGAAAGATGCAGGACCATCCGGAGGAGGAGCGCCCCAGGGAGCGTCTTGTGAACGCGGGCGCGGGGGCGCTGAAGGACGCCGAACTGCTCGCGATTCTGTTTCGGACGGGGTTCCGCGAGATGAACGCCCTCCTGCTGGCGGAGAAGCTCCTGGTGGAGTTCCAGGGCTTGCGCGGCGTGGCCCGCGCCTCCCTGCAGGAGCTTCAGGGGGTGAAGGGGGTGGGGCGGGTAAAGGCCATCGAGATCAAGGCCGCCCTGGAGCTGGGCATGCGCCTGGCAACCCACCACAGCCGCAACGCAAAAGACCGCATGGACCGTCCGGACGCCGTGCACGAATACCTCAAACACACCTTCAAGGAATACGAGACGGAGCATTTCAAGGCGCTGCTGCTCAACACAAAGAACGAGCTGCTGCGCGTGGTCGAGATATCCCACGGGGGGGTGGACGAGACCGTGGCCGCGCCGCGCGACGTGTTCCGTCAGGCCGTGCGCGAGGGGGCCTCGGGTGTGGTCGTCGCGCACAACCATCCCAGCGGCGACCCTGAGCCGAGCCGGGCGGACCTGATGCTCACCCGCCGCCTGAAAGAGGCGGCGGACATCATCGGCATCCGCTTCCTGGACCATGTGATTTTCGGCGACGGGCGCTATGTCAGTCTCAAGGAGCGCGGCGAAATGTGAAAAGCCCCCGGCTCGGGGGAACCGGGGGCAGGAACGGAGAGGGGAGGGCGTCACACGACGTAGGTGGACGCGGCCGTGTTGCCGCCGCGCCCGGTCCAGTTCGTGTGGAACCACTCGCCGCGGGGCTTGTCCACCCGCTCGTAGGTGTGCGCGCCGAAATAGTCGCGCTGGGCCTGGAGCAGGTTGGCGGGGAGTCGCTCCGACCGGTAGCCGTCGAAGAAGTTCAGGGCCGACGCAATGGCCGGGATCGGCACGCCCATCTCCACCGCCTTGGAGACCACACGCCGCCACGACGCCTGCGCCTTCGTGATGACATCGGCGAAGAACGGGTCGAGCAGGAGGTTTTCCAGGTCCGGGTTGCGGTCGAAGGCCTCCTTGATCTTGCCGAGGAAGACGGAGCGGATGATGCAGCCGCCGCGCCACATGAGCGCGATGCCGCCGTAGTTCAGGTTCCAGCCGTAATGGGCGGCCGCCGCGCGCATGAGCTGGTAGCCCTGCGCGTAGCTGACCAGCTTGGAGGCGTAGAGGGCCTGCCGCAGGTCGTTCACGAAGGCGTCGCGGTCGCCGCTGAACGCCGTCCCCTGGGCGGGGAACATCTTGGCGGCGCGCACGCGCTCTTCCTTCAGCGCCGAAAGGCAGCGGGCGAAAACCGCCTCGCCGATGAGCGTGAGGGGCTGCCCCTCGTCCAGGGCGGCGATGGCCGTCCACTTGCCCGTGCCCTTCTGGCCGGCCGTGTCCAGGATCAGGTCCACCACCTCGTTTCCGTCCTCGTCCTTGTAGCCAAGGATGTCGCGGGTGATCTCGATGAGGTAGGAGCAGAGCTCCGCGTTGTTCCAGTCCGCGAAGGCCTTGTGCATTTCGGCGTTCGTCAGGCCGAGGCCCTGGCCCATGAGCTGGTAGGTCTCGCAGATCATCTGCATGTCGCCGTACTCGATGCCGTTGTGGACCATCTTGACGAAGTGGCCCGCGCCGCCCTCGCCAACCCAGTCGCAGCAGGGCTCGCCCGCGTCCGTCTGGGCGCAGATGGTCTGGAAGATGTCCTTCACATGCGGCCACGCCGCGGGAGAGCCGCCGGGCATCATGGACGGCCCGAGGAGCGCGCCCTCCTCGCCGCCGGAGACGCCGGTGCCGATGTAGAGCAGGCCCTTGCCCTCCACATACTTCGCCCGCCGGATCGTGTCCGGGAAATGGCTGTTGCCGCCGTCAATGATGATGTCGCCGGGCTCCAGGTGGGGGAGGAGCAGTTCAATGAAGTCGTCCACCGCCTGGCCGGCCTTCACCAGCAGCATGACCTTGCGCGGACGCTTGAGGCTGGCGCACAGATCCTCGATGCTGTGCGCGCCGTAGAACCGCTTTCCCGCGCCGCGCCCGCCGATGAAGTCGTCCACCTTCTGCACGGTGCGGTTGAACACCGACACCCCGAATCCCTTGCTCTCCATGTTAAGCACGAGGTTCTCGCCCATGACTGCCAGGCCGATCAGCCCGATATCCATCTTCTCAGACATTACTGTGGACTCCTTTGGTTGGGGACGCGTTGAAGGGGTCAACCCCGTCCGCGGCGGGACGGGCACCCGTGGAAACACGAAAAAGTATAGCAAAGGAACGGGCGGCGTTTCTTCCCCGCCGTTGCGGCTCCGGGATCAGGGCTTGAAGGCCTCCACCAGCCCGTCCATCCGGTCGCCGTCCTGCAGCAGGGCAACCCGCGCGAACCCGGCCCGCTCCAGCGTTTCCGTGATGTCCGCAAGGGTGTAGCAGTTGCCGCCGTTGGTGCAGGCAAGCATGTTGAGGGCGAACAACGCGCCGGACGCGGGCTGGGTGCGGTCCGCGCTCAGGACATGGTCGCGGATGAGGATGCGGCCGCCCGGAACCAGCGCGTCAAAGCATTTCCGGTAGAGGTCCACGTTCTGCTCGGGGCTGTTCTGGTGGATGATTGCGGAAAGCAGCACCAGGTCGTGCCCGCCCGGAAGATAGTCGCGGTAGAAGTCGCCTGCGGCCAGGGTGACGCGGGGCCAGATGTCCAGCGGCTCCAGGCGGCGCCGGGCCATCTCGATGACGGGCGGCCGGTCGAAAACCGTGGCCTTCATGGCCGGGTACTCGCGCAGAAAGGCCTCGGCATAGGTGCCCGTGGCCCCGCCGACGTCCAGCAGGCTCCGGAAGGCGTCCGCACGGGAGACGCGGGCAATGTGGGCCGCGGCCTCCCGGCCCACGACGTGCATGGCGCCGATGAAGGCCTCAAGCTCCTGCGGGTCGTCAAAGGCCCCGGCGGGGCGCTCGCTTCCCTTGCCCGTGCGGACAATGGCCGTGAGCTCCGACCACCGGTGCCACAGGGAGGCCGTGTGGCGCATCATGGGCAGCACCGACTGCGGATGCCTCGACGAGAGCGGCAGGGCCGCCGGCGCCACGGCGTACCGCCCCCCGCGCTTCTCCAGGAGACCGAGGGCGGCGAGTCCGTCCAGCAGGATGGCCGCCCCCCGGGACGAAAGGCCGCCCTCGACAATGACCTCCTCCAGCGTCATTTCGGACCCGTCCAACAGGGAGAACAGGTCAAGTTCCACAGCGGTGAGCAGGACCCGGGAGTCCATGAAGGACCGCCCGGAGGCAAGCAGGTTTTCAGGGGTCCAGGTTTCCATGACGCATCTCCTTTTCTTTGAGGAGACAGTATAGCCGATCGGCGGTCCGAAGGGCGCCTGCTTTGTTTTTTTCCAATGGGGCGCATACAATACCGGAACCGCTGTCATTGGGAAACATCAATGGAAAGGTCGGCCATGGACAGTTCGGTGTCCTCCATTGTCAAAGGCACGAAAATCAGAAGCGAATACTCCCCCCTCGGCCGTTGGATCGGGCGCATGGTGCTGCGTCTCGGAGGTTGGCGGCTGGT
>ERZ795031.2807-NODE-2807-length-16095-cov-19.719264_pt1 | contig 16095 bp, 13 predicted proteins | sample MGYA00375123_ERZ795031 | MGnify/ENA primary metagenome ERZ795031 (study PRJEB30166, sample SAMN05720159) | activated sludge metagenome | isolation source: anaerobic digester from wastewater treatment plant | place: USA | collected 2015-04-21 ... | reverse complement strand
GGCTGCAGCGAGCTCTAAGCCTGTTATTGTCTACAATGTCCCAGGGCGCACCGGCATCAACCTTGCGCCCTCTGTCATGCAACAGCTCTGGAAAATTGAGAATATCAGAGCAGTCAAGGAATCCTCTGGGAACTTAGCACAGATTGGAGAGATTTGCCGAGCGCTTCCCGAAGGAAAGACCGTGCTCTCTGGGGACGATGGCCTCGCACTTCCGTCGATTGCAGTGGGGGCAGAGGGTTTAGTGAGCGTGGCTGCGAATGTACTGCCGAGGCGCTTTAGGGCATTGATCGATGCAGCGCGCGCGGGGCGCCGCCAGGACGCAAAGACGCTTCATGGTGAGCTTTTGCCTTTTATGGATGCGCTTTTTGTGGAATCCAATCCGATTCCCGTTAAGGCAGCGCTAAAGTTATGCGGGCTAGCGGGCGATGGGCTAAGGTTGCCGCTTGTGTCGGCTACAAAGCCCACAAAGGAGCTTATGGAGAGCGTCCTGGCGGCGCTTGGCTGCTTGCTATAATGGATATGGACAATGTGATGAATAAAGATGCTGAAACCAATGCGAGCTTTATTAATGTGGGCGATGATATAACTTCTGGCGCACAAATGGATAAGGTTGCTCAGACTCTCCGAGATGTTTTTTCTGAGCAAGGTCACTTCGATAAGGAACAGTGGGCTCTATTTCTCGAATTATTGGAAAATGGCAGCATAAGAGTTGTGGACAGGCTTTTGGATGGCTCTTGGAAAGTAAATACTTGGGTTAAGGAAGCCATCCTCTCCGGCTTTCAAGAAGGCGGCATGGTTGAATGGTCATGGCAATCCGAAAGCTTTTTTGACAGGCCGGCCTTTTCGCCTCGGCATTTTACTCTTTCCGATGGCGTGCGGATTGTCCCCGGAGGAACTGCGGTGCGTCGCGGAGCATTTATCGCTCGCGGAGTGGTGATAATGCCGCCTTCGTATATCAATGTAGGAGCCTTTGTAGATCAGGACACAATGGTGGATAGTCATGTGTTGGTTGGCTCCTGTGCGCACATTGGCAAGAAGGTACATCTATCCGCAGGGGCGCAGATCGGTGGTGTGCTTGAGCCTCCGCAGGCAAATCCCGTGATTATCGAAGACGAAGTCTTTATCGGTGGGATGTGTGGGATCTTCGAAGGCATTCTGGTAAAGAAAAGGGCAGTTCTCGCTCCTGGCGTGATTATCACCAAGGGTACAAGGATCTTCGATTTAGTTAGGGGGATGGATTTATATAGCGAAGTGCCGGAGAATGCGGTTGTCGTTCCTGGCACTCGACCTGCTCGCGGTTCTTATGCAGAGGGTCTGGGCATTTCGCTTGCATCGCCTTGTATTGTAAAATACCGCGACGAAAAAACCGACAGTGCTGTGGTCCTGGAGTCGGCTTTGCGTGGCTGAATGGAGGAATCATGCAATACAAGCTTGGAATAATTGGTGCTGGCAAAATCGGAGAGGCGATTCTGGCTGGTTCTTTGTCAAAAGGGCTGCTTACCCCTTCCGATGTGATTCTATCTGTGCGAACTGAGCAGCATCGGAAGAATCTGGAGGATAAATATAATGTGACGGCGGTGCTTCGGAACCGCGAAGTGGCAAGGCAGTCCGAGATCATTCTTATTGCAGTCAAACCCAGGACAGTCTTCGAAGTACTTCAAGAAATAGCCGATGTAATTTCCGATGAGAGTGTCGTCGTCTCGACTGTTGCAGGAGTCACGCTCGATTCGATGCAGAAAAAGCTTGCTCGAAAAGTGGCACTAATCCGAACTATGCCAAATCTTGGGGTGCTTGTTGGTGAAGGCATGACCGCACTAGCACCAGCACGCTTTACAGAAGAATCAAAAATCCAGAAAGTCAAGCAGCTTTTCGAATCGGTTGGCCGTGCTCTTGTCTTAGATGAGCAGTACATGGATGCCGTTACAGGTCTTTCTGGTTCTGGGCCTGCCTATGTTTACCTAATAATTGAGGCTCTAACAGATGGTGGGGTAAAGATGGGCTTGCCGCGAGAGGTCTCTATTGAGCTAGCAGCGCAGACTGTGCTCGGCGCGGCTAAGACAGTGCTTGTCACAGGAGAACATCCAGCTAAGCTCAAAGACCAGGTTACAACGCCTGCGGGCTCTACCATTGACGGCCTGATGGAACTCGAAGATGGTGGGCTTAGAGTGACATTGATCAAGGCCGTGGTAAAAGCAACCGAGCGAGCTAATAAACTATTGCAGAAGTGAAGACTAACCTTATGTTCAAAAGTCGCCTTCTGGCTTTGCCATTGATGTTGTCTCTGTAGAGCCATTTGGTCTTGGCTCTAAGTGCTTTGTCCTTATCGCTGCTTGGGCGCGTGGCCTATCTGCTATTCTCTTCCGAGCAATGAAGAAATGAGATTTCTCAATAGTTCTGGAATCTTGAGAGTTTCTCCTGGCCGAAGATTTCGAGGAGCATAAGACGAAAGCAATTTTTGTGCAAAAAGCTGCGCATCTCGGAGCATTCTTTCGCTAGTCACATTATCAGTCTGCTGAATCACCATGAGTATGCGTCTCTGTCGCCCCTGGGAAATCAGGCCTAAAAGGCGTTCATGGGCTATAGGCTCGAGACATCGCAATAGTGAGGCGATTTCATTATCGCTCATAGAAGAAAGTGTCGTCTTGAGAGCTTTCGCTTCAGCAGACATAATGATATCGGTTGTTGTACGGATTAGGTCTGGATCGGGCTGACTCGATTCTTCAAAGGCTTCCATTCCTGTCATCAGCTCTTTATCCATAGCTGAACTTTCGGATTCTTGACGCGAATAAAGGTCGAGGAAAGCTTGCTGAGCGGTACATATTTCATCAGAGATAAGTCTTTTGCGCGCTGCAGCTATCATCTCTGTGAGTATGAAGGAACCAATGGGTCCAACAAGGCTTAGAATCTGTTCTATATAATATAGAGAGCATCCCGCGAAGGCTGATGCTGCCAAAGGCATGCCTGCTATTCGGATAGTGCGCTGAAATCTCACAGGTTCGCTGAGAGCCTCTTCGATATTGTCGGTGAGATCTCCAGGAACGATATATTCTGTAAGCTTAGTTTCTTGAAGCTTTGATTTCTCTTGGAGCCATAGAAATTCCGAATTTGCTGTTTCAAGTCCGCAATATGCTGACATGATTAGGAATACGATATAAGGATGAATGCCTCGAGAGCATGCTTCTGTGCCAGCCAACCACATTAGTACTTCAGGCTTGTTATTGTGCTGTTCCTTGAATATAAGGCCCGAGCGCAAAAAAGAATCGCGGATTGCTTCTGGCTCGGTGTCGCTTGCAAGGAGGAGATAGGAAAGCTTGGTTGCCTTTCTCCGAGATTGTTGTGATACTGCAAAAAGCTCTTTGCGATTTTCGCTTGTTTTCTGGATGACTTCTAGAAACTCGCGAATCGCTTGTATCTGCTGATTCCTTTTTTTCTCGGACTCGCTCGACTGTCGGGGCTCTCCCCATTGGACATACATCTTAGCGAGGCGTTCAATCAGCATGTTCTGATTTCCTTTGTGCTATGGTATCTAGAGCCACATCTATGCCACAGTACGGAAGAAGCTTGCGTAGCATTATTTCCTCATCCTCGCCATTTGCTATGGAAAGAATAGCCTCGGCAGCAATGCATTGTTTGAGAAAGTCGATACCTTCAGCCTTGCTGACGTATAGAAGTACCGCTAGAATCTCCTCCAATATTTCGCCTGACAATCCTTCGCCGACTAAAAGAAGGCCATAGCGAAAGAAGTCGTCTTTTTCGGAAGAGAATTGTCCTGAAGTAGGCTGTATGCCGCCTTGCGCAATCTTGTTAGCCGAGCCCACCAGGTAATCGATATAAGAAGGCAAAATTTTCATTTCTTCCGAACTGCATCTTATTTTCGCAGCGAGATCGGCGTTCCAGTAAATCATTTTATCTCCACATATCCATATTTATGCCAGATTATAGTACAAAATAATGCTCCAGAGAAATGGGGCTTAAAGACATCGCTGTCAAAACGGATTAGCTTTCTGCCTATTGCATAAAAACGCATATTATGGCATATTATGTGAACTATGATGAAATTTAACATTATTTGGTAAAATTTTCATAATTTTTCATATTAAATGTAATACCAATATATTGACGCAATTATGAGAATGTGATATATTCAAATTGAAAGCAATAAACGAGTGTCGGTGGCGAAACGACATTATATAGCTTTTGAGCCCTTCATGGTCTGCCTCCTTCCATGAAGGGTTCTTTTTTTCTATACTAGTTCCATGATACTTGCTGAATTCGATACTTGGGCTCGATCCTTTCTTGAAATTGATCAACTTAGACAGATTGACGACTCGCTCAATGGCATTCAGGTGGCTTGCGACACTTCGAAGCAGATACAAAAGATGGCGGTAGCGGTCGATGCCTGCGCTGAGAGCATTCGAAGAGCGCGCAATATGGGTGCCGATCTTTTATTTGTCCATCATGGTCTGTTTTGGGGGAAACCCGAACCTTTAACAGGCAGCCTTCGAGAAAGGCTTAAGATGCTTTTTGATTCCGATATGGCTCTCTATGCATGTCATCTTCCCCTAGATAAGCATCCGGAAGTGGGGAATAATGCTCAGCTCGCAAATCTGCTTGGGCTTAAGGAGAGGAAAGCTTTTGGAATATATCATGGCATTAGCATCGGATGGTCTGGTGTTCTGCCAAAGCCAACGAAACTGGATCAAATCATAGCTAAGATTCTTCCCGATGGCTCAGCCGCGAAATCCGTAATCGCCGCAGGGCCAAAAGAGATAAAGACTGTTGCCATTGTATCCGGTGGAGCCCCATTCGAGTCTCTCGAAGCCATAACGGAAGGTATCGATCTTTACATAACAGGTGAGCCTTCGCATTCCATTTACCATTACCTGATAGAAGGTGGCATAAACTTCATAGCCGCAGGTCACTATGCCACAGAGGTCTGGGGCGTAAAGGCAATAGCGGAAAAAGCTCATGCAGAGTTGGGTCTCGATACAATATTCCTAGATATACCCACTGGATTGTGAGATGAAGAAAAAGGTGCCTCTAGCCCCTCTTTTGCTTTCTGGGATTATAATTGTTGTAGATCAGATTACGAAGGCGCTAGTTATAAAGTATATTCCCGAAGGAAGGATTTTTGCACGGATTTTTGGAGACTTTGTTTGGATCGTGCATACTCGGAACACGGGAGCAGCCTTTTCTATCGGTGCTCTTTCTCCACCGCCGCTCAGATTCTTATTTTTTATTTTTTTGCCTATTGCTGTGCTTATAACATTGCTTTTCTATTATTTCAAATCGGAAAATCTTTCGCCAATACTTAGATATTCGATAGGTCTGATAGCGGGGGGAGGGACAGGAAATCTGATAGATCGAATTTTGCGACCTGAAGGAGTCGTAGATTTTATTTCGGTCAATATGTATGGTCTTCTTGGAATGGAACGATTTGCGACCTTCAATGTTGCCGACTCTGCTATCACTGTTGGCGAGATACTCTTGATACTTGGATTTATTATCCTGGAATTTCGCAAACCTAAGGCGCAATCGCCGCAGTCTTAGAAGAGATGGGGCGCTATCTTCGTAGTATTATGATGGATGAGGATCAATATGAATAAGAAACAAGCTAATAAAGGTAAAGTTGCTCTCTTTGTAGTAGGGGCAACCGTGGCGAATATTCTTTTAATGGCGATTTGTTTTGTGCTTTTCATGTTGCTCTATTCGGTGGCTTTTTCCAAGCTTCTTCCGCAAGAAGCATTGATATGGGCAATTGGCATATCATTTTTGCTCTCTCTTCTCGTATCCTCGCTTATCTATCGTCGTTTGCTGAAATTATTGAGGGAGCGTTATCACTTAGATGATTATCTTGGCTTAAAAGCAAAATAGAAAAGCTCGGATATCGGATCGAATCTTAGGTCGAATTTTGGATGACCAGAGCCAGCAAAATGATCGAAAGGCTAAAAGACTTAGCTATCTCTATTCCTGAGATATATCTGCCAAAAGAAGGCGTCGATTATCGGAAATGGGCGGTGATAGCATGCGATCAATATTCTTCAGAGCGCGAATATTGGGAGAATGTGGCCCAAGAAGTAGGCAATGCTCCTTCGACTCTCAGACTGATTTATCCCGAATGCTTTCTAGAAGATGGCGACATGGATCAGCGTATTTCGGCCATACATAGAACAATGAATGAGTATCTAGAACAAGGCATAATCACCTCAAAAGGAGAAGCCTTCGTGCTAGTGGAACGTACGACTCCATTCGAAGAAAAGCCTAGGCTTGGCCTTGTTGTGGCAATCGATCTTGAACATTATCAGTATGGTAAGAATTCCAGAAGTCTGATCCGACCTACAGAAGACACCATAGAGCAGCGCCTTCCGCCCCGCATGAAAATTAGGCGTGGTGCTCCGCTGGAACTGCCACATATCATGATTCTGGTCGATGATCCCAAGAAGACTCTTATAGAGCCGCTCTATGAGCAAAGGCAATACTTCGAAAAGGCATATGATTTCGATTTGATGCAGAATTCTGGCCATATTCGTGGTTGGTTCGTAAAAGAAGAGAGGCAATTATGCCGAATTGCGCAAGCTCTCGAAGACCTTGCTGATCCTTGTGCATTTAGCGAAAGATATGGCTCCAATTATAGTGCGGATGATGTCTTGCTCTTTGCAGTTGGCGATGGGAATCACTCGCTTGCTACTGCAAAGGCTATTTGGGAAGAGACAAAAAATGCATATAAAGATAAGCCAGATGCCGGAAGAATTCTCTCGGAGCACCCGGCGCGCTGTGCGCTTGTTGAGCTTGTGAATTTACATGACGAAGGGCTTCCTTTCCATCCTATTCATCGTGTGCTCTTTAATATCGATGCTGTGGATTTTCTTCGCAAGCTGAGTGCTCATGGTGCAGAGATCCGCTACAGTTCCAATGCAAAGCAGGCTTTTGCAGAGGTCGATGTACCGCAAGATTCACACTTCTTTGCATTTGTAACTGAAAAATGGACAGGAACGATTCGATTCGAGGAGCCTAAAGCGCGGCTTGCGGTCTCCACTATTCAGGAATGCATAGATGAATATCGCAAGGCGCATCCAGAGGTGGTTATCGATTATATACATGGCAGTGCAAGCATAGAAGCTCTGGGTAGGAAAAAAGGAAGCCTAGGGCTTTATCTTCCGCCTGTGGACAAAGACATGCTTTTCAGTGTTGTTATCCAGGAAGGCGTAATGCCTCGCAAAACATTTTCGATGGGCGAGGCTCCAGAGAAGCGTTTCTATATCGAATCGAGGCTAATTATACCCCAAAAGTAATACTCTGAATTGTATTGATAGACTAATGCAGAACCTTTGCATATATATTCTATTCTAGATTGCCAAAGAGTGATATTATCCTTCGAAACTGGGAGGTGGAAATGCTCATACTGCTAGCAGATGCTTTTACGCCTGATTTGCCAGAGCGACTTGCGGAATTTGGCGAAGTCACTTCGGATATGTCGCGCATTCCCGAGGCTGAGGTGCTGATAGTTCGTTCCAAGACAAGGCTCGATAGAGCCATGCTCGATAAGGCAGCTAGCTGCAGGTACATTGTCAGGGGAGGCGTTGGGCTCGATACCATAGATGCGGAATATGCCAGATCCAAAGGCATCATTGTGGACAATACTCCCGAAGCCTCCAGCATAGCGGTGGCCGAGCTTGCCTTTGCTTTCATGATTGCAATGCCAAATCATCTTGTCCGCGCCGATATATCTATGAAAGAAGGAAAATGGCTAAAAAAAGAACTCGAGCGGAATGAGCTTTATGGGAAAACGCTCGGTCTCATAGGCATTGGGAGAATTGGTCGGGAGTTGGCGCTTAGGGCTAAGGCTTTTGGAATGTCCGTAATTGCTTTCGATAAATATGTACTTAGTTCCGATATAGTGAAGATCGTCAGCTTTGAAGAGATACTGGCATGTTCGGATTATATTAGCTTACATATTCCGCTTATAGACGAGACAAGAGGCATGATCGATGCATCCGCAATCTCCAGGATGAAAAATGGGGTCTACCTTATAAACACCTGCCGCGGTCAGGTCGTTATCGAAGAAGACATAGCCGATGCGCTCAAATCTGGGAAAATAGCGGGCTATGCAACCGATGTTTATTCGAAGGAACCACCCGAAGGCTCGCCTCTTTTTGAAGCGCCTAATGTGCTTATGACGCCGCATATTGGAGCTTCCACCGAAGAAAACCTTCTTAGGTTGGCGGATTGTATTGTTGGAAGGCTCAGGAAATATGTAGGTAGATAAGAAATGTGGTTGAGAAAGGAAAGAAGTTCATGAAACGAGCGATTAATTTTAATGCTGGGCCCGCTGCGCTTCCTATGGAAGTATTGCTGAAAGCTCAAGAGGAAATGCTGGATTGGCGAGGAACTGGCATGTCCGTCATGGAAGTGTCTCATCGATCGAGCGAATATGAGGCGATGCATAACGAGTCGCAGGAACTTTTTCGTAAGCTCGCAGGCATGGGACCTGAGTGGAAGATCCTTTTCATGACAGGTGGAGCCTCGACTCAGTTTTTCATGGTTCCCATGAACTATCTCTTTAGGGAACGCAAGGCAACCTATATTGTGACAGGACATTGGGGCAAGGCTGCTGTCAAAGAAGCAAAGCGTTTTGGATCCATAGATGTCATAAGCACCGAAAATGAGGATGGCAGCTTTACGCGAATTCCAAAGCAGGAAGAGCTAAGAATCGACCCTACATCAACCTATGTGCACATGACCAGCAACAACACAATCTATGGCTCTCAATGGCAATATTGGCCAGAGGTCGGTGGAGCGCCTCTTGTATGCGATATGTCCAGCGATATATTTTCTCGTCCATTTCCGGTCGATAAACTAGCGCTTATCTATGCAGGTGCTCAGAAGAATCTCGGTCCTTCGGGGGTAACATTAGTCGCCATTAGAGACGACTTCCTCTATCTTGCACAAGAGCAGTCCAAACTACCCACAATGCTTTCTTATCGCACTTTTTCGGAGAATAATTCGCTATATAATACACCACCATGCTTTTCGATATATATTCTGAATCTTACGCTAAAGTGGCTACTATATTCGATCGGTGGGCTCGAAAATATGCAGAAGATCAACGAAGAGAAGGCTCGAATTCTCTATGAGGCTATCGACTCATCAGAGGGTTTCTATAGAGGGCCAGTGGAAAAAGAATCTCGTTCCCAGATGAACGTTGTATTCCGACTCAAAACGCCCGAAATGGAAGATGCCTTCATCAAGCAGGCAAAATCAGCTGGAATTATTGGGATAAGGGGGCATCGTTCTACAGGCGGAATTAGATTCTCAATATATAATGCCAATCTTGTCGATAATATTAGAAAAGCTGTAGAATTTATGGAGGAGTTCCGGCTTATAAACCGCTGAATCCTGTTAGATTTCCAATGCAAGGGGCTGGTCTGGTCTAAGGATTCGTAGGCCAGCCTTTTTTATTCTCTATAAATGTTTTAATAGATGTTTTATATGAAAGGATAGGTTATATTGCTTTATGGCTAAATCGAGGCTGCACAGATTTTACAATAAGTTCATCTCCTCTCTCAGTTTTTCAGCTGAGCTGCGCAAGATGCGCCGTGAACTCAACGCAAAGATCGATCAGCCCGAAATTATAACTTCGCCTCCACCCTTTCATCCTCAAGCAGCTAATCGCTGGTTTAAGCGCCGGAGAATTTCCATAGCGGAATCTTACTTGATGGTAGTTAGAGACCTCGATTCTCGCAACTCGGCCAGACGCTTGACCGCCCTTAAAAATCTTGCAGATGTCGCTTTTCGTTCCTCAAATATAGACTATCCTTTGAATACAGCAAGGGTCCAGTCTGCCCTTGTAAAAGAAGTTGTCAAGCACCGCTCGAATAAACGCCGCCAGCTAGAATTGCTCTATGATTTTTCGATGTCCACACAAGGGCAACACCAGGTAATCCGCAAACTCTGCGACGAGCTCAATATAATAGAGCTGCCCGAAAATGGCATGAAAATCGGAGAGCTTGGGTATGCCTGGGATGACCATGTTCACGATGTAGCGACCTCTGGAAGAAAGAATCCTACTCAACTAGTTCTAGATGCCTTCATCAAGGGTATATCTTCGCTGACCGTTGCTTACGGCCTCGTTTCCGATATCGATTTGATGGAGGAAGTGCTGGAAGCAGGTAACATACTTGGTCTCAAGGTAAATATAGGACTCGAGTTCAGCGTTCTAGTGGAAGGAGCTCGTTACCATTTCATGGCGGAGCTGCCTCATTTTTCATCAAAGGAAGAATTGCGTGCTTTTTTCTCGGATCATGCGCTGGACATGGAAAACTTTTTTCAGGGACTCGAAATCAATAGAGAAAGTAGACTCGATGCGGTACGTCGTCTTCTTGAGAGTTTCAACCAAAATACCCTGCCAAAAATAAACAAAGACTTCGAGGATAAACCAGAATATTGCCTCGCCCCGCTTTCCCTGGAAGTGTTGCTTGCAACTATTCCCAATGTAAATATTACGCCTCTTCATCTTGCCGAATTCATGTATGTGCGCTATAGGCCAATTCTCCAGAAGAGAGTGTGGTACTACAAAGCACTCCGCGAAAAGGCAAGGTACATGGCGGAGAATACTTCTAGCCTGAAGTATGGACAATCTGGCGAAGAGCTAAGAGAAGAGCTAAGAAGGGAAGAGATCGAAGCCAAATATTCCGAGCTCAAGAAGGAGTTGAACCAACTTTCTCCAGACACGGTTCTTTCGACCTATTTCGACACCCCGCATATAATTTCCTATCAATCAGCTTTTGACGATCTTGAATCCATAAGCCAAATGCTTAAAAAGGCAGGATGCTCCATCAAATTCGTCCAGCCGCTCGAGCATGGGCTCGATTTAGCTAAGCAAGCCTTGATTAAACGAGGTCGATGCATAGATGCCGTGGAAATCTATAACATCCAGGATTGCATAGGAAGAAATCCCGAAGAAATAGAAGACTTTGCGCGTTTTGTCAACGAACTCAATAAAAGCGCAGCTGCTGAAGGTCGGAATTTACTTAAGCCGATCTGCGGAAGCGATGCTACAGGGAGAAATCCGAAGATTCCGGGCATGGGATTCATATTCGAGGATCAAATCATCGGCAATCTGCGCAAGCGATACATAAAACGACATATGCGTCTCCCATCTCTCATCTCTGCAATGATACGATCCAGCGAATCTCCTGTGGACGAGGCAATTCTCAAAGATTCTGCGGTTCCTCGTATCGTCTGCATGGGTAAGATTTCTGGCAGCTGGAATCGCGCAACAACAGGCGATGAAGAGAGAATTGGTCTGCTGCGTGCATGGCGGTATTTCAATCCGACATTCAAGAACGTTATACGCGCTATAACTGGATTTACCGTTGCTACAGCCTATATAGGCCCTGCTTATGCTCTGCTTTGGCTTGGCATAACAGGGTTTCGAAACAGTATTGCCGACCTAATTTCCTATAGAGGCCCTAAACTTAGCCAGTGGAAACTTAAAAGCATCAATTTCGACAATGTTGGGCAATCGCTTTTCTGGACTGGTTTTTCGGTACCTCTTATGGGATATGCAAAAGCTGCTTTCGATGCATTGTGGCCTTTAGCGCCCGAAACATTCTTATTCAATCTTGTCAAATTCTTTGTTATTTCGATTGTAAACGGATTCTACCTTGCAGCACACAACACCTTGCGGGGCTTTGATAAGAGTGTCGTTAGAGCCAACCTATTCCGAAGTATTCTAGCCTGGCCTCTAGCCACGGTATTTGCGCCTATAGGGAACTCTCTCTCGATTCCAAGCATTGTTCAGACCAAGATATGGTCAGATTTTGTCGCTGGTTTTATAGAAGGCGGAAATAAATATCGCAAGGTGCTTCGACAGCGCCAAAAGACCTTGGAAGAGCTGATTCCTAATATCATCAATACTAGCGGCAATACTCAGTACATTGCCATGATGGATATCCTTTACCTTTTCTCTCAGGAGCCCCGCACCAGGACAACGATAAAGGCGGTTTTGAGTCCTTATGCATTCTTTACTCGTAAGCTCAAAGAAAATTCCTCGTTGCGCTTGAATATGCTTTTGGAATTGAATGAGGTAATGAGCAAGGAAAATTTATGGACAGACCTTGTCGATTACATAGTGACAAATTACGAAGAGGAGATGGCAGATGAACTGGTAGAGCTTGTGGTCGATGGCTTACCTGAGCTTTTAAAAGATCTAAGCAGCCTTATAGAAAAGTATGGGAAAGATCCAGGTCTTCTTGCAAAACTCGCTACAAAAGCGAGCGGCACAATTAGACGATCAGGGCAGCCGAAATAGGATCTCTATAGACTAGAAGAGCCTATAAAAGGTCACCGTAGCATGCACTACATGCTACGGTGATGAGCATCCCAAATTCAGAAGGGTAGTTCTATATCGAGTTTGCAGCGCTCCTTAACTTCTTTGAAAGCCTTCTTAAGGGGCGGATTGAAGGGTACACCTTTGTCTTTTCTGTAGAGCCAGGTTTCATGTTCTTTTTCGCCGGGCGTCCAAATACGCTGAGCTCCTGGGGCTTTCCTCGATGCCCTGAGTTGGCGGCTTACTTCTCCGACATGATGTTTGAAGTCCTCTAGGTCGCAGAAGGCGCTTATATTGATGGCAATGAAGCTGTGCCCTAGCTCGATTGGCTTGGGTTTGCCATTAGAGTCCACGCCCAGAAGAGCCTTCATGAAGTTGGTTTGGGAGAGAGCGCTCGAAAGCAGTTCTACTACCATGGCATAACCATAGCCTTTGTAGCCACCGAAATCCTCGCCTAGGCCTCCAAGAGGAGTAAGAGCAGCCTTGTCTTGGCCGAGGTCTATCAGGACCTGGTGAGTATCATGTCGATATTTTCCATCCTGTCCTATTACCCATCCATCGGGAAGGTCCTTGCCAAGCCTGTCGTAGAGCTCGATCTTTCCTCGCTGGGTAACTGAGGTCGCGCAGTCCAACATAAAAGGAAAGTCCTCGTCCGAGGGCATGCCCCATGTCATGGGATTTGTGCCGAGCATCGGTTCGACTCCCCAAGTGGGAGCTATAGAAGGTCGTGCATTGGTGGTGGTCATGCCGATCATGCCATGCTCTACGGCTATACGCGCATAGTAAAAAGCGGCGCCATAATGTGTCGAATTTCGGCATACCGTCATGCCTATGCCAAATTTCTCTGCTTTTTCTACGGCTAATTCCATGGACCTTTTTGCGATATAGAGACCCATGCCGTTATGGCCATCGATCACTGCTGTTGTCGGAGTCTCCTTGATAACATCGAAGGTCGTATTTGGATTGAGAATTCCAGCCCAAATACGATCTAGATAAATTGGTTTATACCTGCCCACGCCATGAGAATCGACGCCGCGCTTATCAGCGGAAATCAAGACATCGGAGCATACAGCCGCGACATCAGGAGCCACACCGACGGCCTCGAATCCAGCCCTCATAAAAGCATCTACTTCGTCGAATTTCCACCATGTCAATTCATTGTCCATTACTCTTTCTCCTTGTGAATAGATTAGGGGCTCAAGCTCCTGTAGAACAAGATCCTACCAATGATATACATCATAAATCTAAAGGCGCGATATTGACAATCAGTATTAGAAAAACATCGCATAAAAATAGAAATGAGAAAACGGAAGCAGAAAATCGAAAAAGATTGTTCGTTCCAATTTCCATTATTGGTGATACAATTCTATCGCTGCATAAGATATATGAGCAAAGGATAAAAAGGAGGTCAGCATAATGAGTGCTCATCCATATACTATAACGCTAGATTTTGATGATCTTCCGCCAGAGCCTATTTTCGAGCCTGGAATCAGGCGAGCTCCAAAGCGCGACTCGGAGTTGACACCTGGTCAGGAGAGGATCGCGCTAAAAAACGCCTTGCGCTATATTCCTCCCCGCTGGCATGAAAAACTCGCGCCAGAATTCCTGGCCGAGCTCAGGCAACGAGGTCGCATATATGGGTATCGCTTTCGGCCCCATGGCAAGATATGCGGCCTTCCTATCGATAGCTATTTGGGTAGGTGCATTGAAGGTCGGGCGCTTCGCGTAATGATCGACAACAATCTAGACTTCGAAGTTGCGCTCTACCCATACGAGCTTGTCACCTATGGAGAGACTGGGCAGGTATGCCAAAACTGGATGCAGTATCGCCTTATTTGTAAGTATCTCGAAGTGCTCGACGAGAATAGTACGCTAGTAGTGGAATCGGGACATCCAGTGGGCATTTTTGCGAGCCATCCTTTTGCACCGCGTGCCATCATTACCAATGGGCTCATGGTTGGCATGTATGACAATCTAAAAGATTTCAATATCGCTGCAGCAATGGGTGTTGCAAACTATGGCCAAATGACCGCGGGCGGTTGGATGTACATTGGACCCCAAGGCATTGTGCATGGCACTTATAACACAATTCTCAACGCGGGCAGGCTCAAACTAGGCATCCCGCAAGATAAGGACCTTGCTGGCAGACTCTTTGTGTCTTCAGGTCTCGGCGGTATGTCTGGAGCCCAGGGCAAGGCAGCAATGATAGCTCAAGCTGTCTCTATCATTGCGGAAGTGGATCACTCGCGAATTGAAACAAGACTTAAGCAGGGCTGGGTTTCTTGCGAAATGGAGTCATGCGAAGAAGCTGTCCGTCTTGCGCATGTTGCTCAAGAAAAGGGAGAGCCTATTGCTGTCGCATATCATGGCAACATTGTCGATCTCCTCGAATATATCGATACCCATGATATTCATGTGGATCTACTCTCCGATCAGACTAGCTGCCACGTTCCCTATGATGGCGGCTATTGCCCGGTCGGCATAACTTTCGAAGAGCGTACAAGGCTTCTAGCCGAGGATAGGCATTATTTCAGAGCTTTGGTCGATGCTTCTTTGCGGCGGCATTTCGAGGTGATAATGCGCCTTGTCAAAAAGGGCACATATTTTTTCGATTACGGAAATTCATTCCTCAAGGCTGTGTTCGATGCGGGTGTAAAGGAGATCTCCAGAAATGGCATCGATGAAAAAGATGGTTTCATTTTGCCAAGCTATGTCGAAGATATCATGGGCCCTGAGCTTTTTGACTATGGCTATGGGCCTTTCCGTTGGGTCTGCTTATCTGGCAAAAAAGAAGACCTGCATAAAACAGACCTTGCGGCAATGGAGTGCATCGATCCAGATCGTCGCGGCCAAGACCGCGACAACTATATCTGGATACGCGATGCGGAGAAAAACAAGCTTGTGGTGGGAACACAGGCACGCATTCTCTTCCAAGATGCCTTTGGTCGCATGAATATAGCGCTAAAGTTCAACGAAATGGTGCGCAATGGAGAAATTGGCCCAGTAATGATAGGCCGCGACCATCATGACACTGGTGGTGCAGACAGTCCATTCCGCGAGACGAGCAATATCAAGGATGGCTCGAATGTTATGGCAGATATGGCAACACAGTGTTTTGCAGGCAATGCTGCAAGGGGTATGAGCCTTGTCACGCTGCACAATGGCGGAGGTGTCGGCATTGGCAAAGCTATAAATGGTGGCTTTGGCCTCGTGCTAGATGGCTCGGATAAGGTCGACCAGGTAATCCGCATGGCCCTACCATGGGATGCGATGGGTGGCGTTGCGCGGCGCTCATGGGCGCGCAATCCTCATGCCATGGAGGTCGCCGATCAGTTCAATTGCGAGTATGGTGAATATGGCACTATTACCATGCCTAATCTTGTGGATGAGGAACTTTTGGAACGCTTGCTTGGAGTCTATTAGTAAGTCGGTCTATCTCATGCCGTATATCTTCCATCTCATGATAGACAGCCTTTATGGCAGCGTTTTCTTCTATGCGACCATAGACAGCGAGTTGTTCGTTCTCATTCCGGAAAGTTGTCTTTCTGAAAGGATTCGTCCAATCCTTTGCCCGAGTAGCATAGACGCGCTGGGCTATAGTGCATGAAAGTTCCTTGGCTTCTTCGAGGCTTGAAATAAGCTGAGAGAGAGTAGGTTTTGGCCATCGCTCTTCTAAATCCGATGCATCTAAATTCGATGCCTCTAAATCCGATGCATCTCTTCTAGCAATAGCGACATTAACCGCACTTGCCTTTTCGGGATCA
>ERZ795031.2805-NODE-2805-length-16105-cov-12.059128_pt1 | contig 16105 bp, 19 predicted proteins | sample MGYA00375123_ERZ795031 | MGnify/ENA primary metagenome ERZ795031 (study PRJEB30166, sample SAMN05720159) | activated sludge metagenome | isolation source: anaerobic digester from wastewater treatment plant | place: USA | collected 2015-04-21 ... | reverse complement strand
ATAACTCCTGAGGGTTTGGAAAAGCTTAGGTCAAATCCTATATCCCTGTATTCTTTCGGACCCCAAATGTTAAACGAACTCACGGAGGATATCTCTTCTCAGTTTTCTAAGCTTCCTAAAGGTGGTATCAGCCGACGATTAGGAAAGCTTTATCGTCAATATGCTGGAATACCTTACTGGAATGCCAAAGTAGCAAAGAAGCTCGAACCAGTTTATCGTGTGGCTCAATCACGTACGAATACTAGAAACGAGGGGTTTTTAAAAAGTATGCAGGGCCTAGATAAATGGCCAAAACTAACATCTGAACAAAAAATAACCATAGCCAAAATATTAAATGATTTAGATGGAAAACAGCTTGAGGCCGTCCAGGCAGTGCCTTATATCCGCAGAGAGGACGGCAAACTTGACTTAAATCCAAAACATCTTGAAGAATTTCAGGAGTTTCTTGATACCAAGGACCTTGATCCTGAAGTAAATGATTATCTCTATAATGTTCGTTTAAGGCTGCTTGAGGCTCATCAAACTTATTACAACTATTACAAACACGATCCTACAGCAGACCAGACAAAGCTGGAAGAGTTTATACAGAACACAGGGTTTATACCTAACTACTTTCCACATAACTTCTATGGAGAGGCATATATAGAAGGTACTGACTCAGAAGGTAATCTTGTAGCAAGGATTCCTTTTGATACATCCTTACTAGAAAAGCTGGGAGGTAAAAAGTACATAAAAAGAATCAGAGAACGTATACAGAGTGATCCTAACCTAAGGGATCTTACCTTTAGCGAAATTAAAAGCTCTGATGAAATAGAACAGTTCTGGATGAACTCTCCGGTTCCTATAGATGTCATGTCTCGGGTTCTGGATACAGCTATCAATCATTATAAAGATAGTCCTGAATATAGAGGAATATTGGCTTCCCTCTCCCCAGAACAAGAACAACTTGCTCAAAAAATGTCTGAAAAAATCCTAAAAACTCTTCCTAGCGAAGTAGCACATATCCTGAAACTTAAAGGCTTCTCCCACTATGCAAAGCGACGAGGAATTCTGGGATACGAAACACAAGATGTGGGAAAAGTCCTGTATGACTATATGTGGGGACTGCATTCTTCTATAGCTAAAATTGAGGCAGCTAAAGAATACACCAAACTTATGTACACACTTAAACCAAATAAATTTGAACATACCTTGTTGGATAAGTTTATAACTGATAACCTAAAACCTTACACATCACTTGACCGAACAGTAGACACCACCAGGGCAGCACTTGCTGGAATATACCTTGGTGCTATAATAAAATCAACGTTTGTTAATATTTCGACAATTCTTACAGGAGGTATCCCGGCAGTTGGGCTTCACTCCAAATCTGGTACCTTAATGTTTCCACGAGCAGCAAAAGACATAGCAAAGCAGTTTATCTCAGAGCTTCCGGAACAACCTAGGTTTGCTGGAATCCACGGAAAAAAAGATCCCTCCGCAAACCATCTGCAACAAGACGAAATAAATCTTATGGTACAACTGCTCACAAAAGGTACTGTACAACACCAGATGACCAATGAGCTTCAAGTAAATCTCCGAAAAGCTGAGTCTAAGTTTATGAATATGCTGCAAGCTTATACAACCTTTATGCTAGGTGGTATGAGTATGACTGAGTGGTACGGCAGAGCCGTAACAGCACTGGCAGCATATCGAGCATTTCGAGATGGGAAAATAGATAATAAAAAAACTCTCACTAAATACAACCTAACTCCTAACCAAAAACTTGATATGTCAGACCCCAAAAACATGAAAAAAGCTATAAACTTCTGTGCTGATGTAGTAAACTATAGTTTTGGGGAGTTTGCTAGCTATAACAAGCCCCTGATGGTACGCACAGGGAAAGCTGGAAAGATATCTCAAATAGGTTACACTTTTCGATTTTTCATGCACCACCAGCTTGAAATGTGGAATAATTTGCTAAGACACCAACAAGGCCTCAGAGGTCCTGCAATGGCTCTTCTTAGTATAGCACATACAATGGCCTTAGCAGGTATTCCTGCCGGACTTCCTCTTATGAAAGTTATGATGAATCTATTTTCCTCGCTTACTGGAGATGATCCCGAAAAGATGCTTCGAGAAAAGCTTCCCGAGAATGAAACTATCCGGGATATTGCTATGTACGGGTTGCCTACAGTAACAGGAGTTTCTCTTGGTGGCTCATATGAGATAGGAGTACCTGAAGCTGTTGAGGATCTGCTGGGTGTAGCTGGTCAAATTCCTTTAGATATCTATCGTGGAGTTCGAGCATACCAGTCAGGCGCAGGAGCCTCACGAGTTATGGAAATTGTTTTTCCTTCTATCTTTGTTCGAAATATCTTAAATGCTCTTAGAGGCAAATCTGAAGGATTGTATACTCTTAGAGGAACTCCAATCTCTAGGCCTGACGAGGAAGGCATCCCTATCAAATACACCAATACCGACATTGTAAAGAAAGTCCTAGGTTTTCAGAGTCTGGAAAAAGCCAAGCTTTGGAGAATAACCCAGGATATAGAAAAAGCAGAAGACTTTAGGCGAACTAAAGTTACTCAGTTGGTAGATAGATTTATGCATGCATATAATAGGAATGACTACCAGGGAATGATTGATGTGTATGACGAAGTCATTGCGTGGAATATCAAAGTCATAAATGACAAAAAACCTGAGTTTGTTATAGATTTACAGGAAGGAATCCAACGCAGGCTTAGTGGAAAACCACTCAGTGGTTATATGCGATTACGTAAATATAAGGCTGCTGAAGCCCACGGATTAAAATAAACTCACTCAGTTATTAAGATTCCCTAGGTCAAGAAGTGTCCTAGGGAATCTTAACAAAATCCTAACAACATTCTTTAGCTATTTCTTCTAACTCATCTGACAAGAACCTATAGCAAATCAAATCCAAGGCAAAAGAAAGATGAGATTTATTGGTTACTTCGAGAGACTCAAGAGTACGAAAGATGTGGTTTATTTGGGTTAGAATATTGTTTAAGTCGTTTTCTGGAATAGAATGGGTTTTTATTAGTTTTAGTGTACGATCCACCCAAATTGCCTTAGCCTTACCTCTTGGAGCATAAAAATCACAGTACGGAATAAATGGATCGTCGGTAGTGTCATGTTGCCTAATACAGCATAATGCGTGTATTATACGCATAGCATCCTCAACAAGAGGAGAAGGAATAGCTGATTTTACTTTTTTAAGGTCTTCTTCAGTGAGTTTGCCTTCCATAACAAGATAATCTAAAATCTTCTTTGCGTATTCTTCTTTGATGTCCATTAAATGTCCTTTCTTAGTATGTTTCTAACTGCTGGTGAATTAGGAATTACTCGAATTAATGGATCCGAGTTACCAGTACGTTCCATGGTTATGGCTTTCATGCATATAAGGTTTTGGATTATAGTATCAAATGTTGCAACATCCAAGTCACGATAGAATGTTTGTAGAATCTCACTTCTAGTGGTAGCAGGCCGTGACTGGATGAAGTTAAGAATCCTGCTTAGTGTATCTGCGTGTTTACTTCGACCTACGCCAATAAAAGTGAGAGGCATACGGCTTTCAGTAAATTCTAGAAGTTTTATTGCTCTTTTTAGGTCTTGTTCTTCAAGCACCATCATGTTAGTGCGTGATGCATTTAAGATCATACTGAGTTTTAGTATGTGTATTGGCCTTCTTTCGTAATATCCTGCCATTCTCGGGTCAGTGAATTCTATTCCTTTATCCTGAGTCATGTACCATTCTACCCAATGGTTTAGATATGACTCACTAAACTTGAATTCCCCTACAAACATATGTATCTGCTCTAAGTCATTACGAAGATCCTCAAACATTTGTTTTTCTTTTGCTGTCAAGAATGGGGCTGGGCATTTCTTTGCTTTGTCTTCCTCGTAAACAAAGATTATTCTACTTGTAAGACCACCACCAATAGCATCAAGAGGAAGAGAACTTTGTATAAGTTCGGGTGTAGTAGCACCTATAAGGTTAACATACACACCCATTATTTCGTCTGTTCCTTGGGTTTTGGTGGTGTATGTCCATAAATCATCACAATCATACCAATCAGCGAGGTTGCTAATAAGTGTGAGATTGTTATAGCCCAGAAAAACAGTTAGTTCTTTACTAAAGATAGTTAGTGAGGCGTGGTTTTCTACTACGCCAGTCATAGGATTAGGGTGCATATTGCTGCTATTACGTAATGCTCGGATCAAGGCTTCTCTTGTAGTGGCTTCAGCTGCCATCTTTATTCCAAGATCCCTCAGCATTTTTTGGACTGGTACCATTGCTGTACCTTTACGGCAACGTCCAGGTGGGCCTACAAGAACAATATACATATTAGGAAATATTCTTGTGTGCCATTCAAGAAATACTTTTCGCTGTAAAACAGCAGCAATAACACTAACCGCAGTCCAAGTACGATAGAGAATAGGTGGTTCTGTATTGTCGGTTGCCTCTAGATAGGATTCTATCCAGTCAGGAACTAATCGACTACGTTCTGGCAGCATTCTGTTAATTCCCTTAGTTGGTTATACAAAGTTAGTGTATTGGTTGCCTGCATTTTACGCAAACCTTCGGGATTGGTTTTGGGGTCATACTTAGCTAGATTACCACCAGGGACTGCTGCTTCTACGTCAGCAGGGATGCTAAAAGATGTATTGTTCCAGTATAAGGGAGACTCTAGTTCGGATTTTATAGCAAGTACTATTTCAGCATGGGTCTCTAAAGGTACAGACATAGGAATTTGAAACCATATGCTGTCGTGAACCTGGTTTAGGAGTTCTACCTTAGAAAAGTTTGGATTATAATAAGTAAAGCACACCCCATCAAGGTTTAGTTTTTCTGCTATAGTAGATTGAGGAATATAACTATATGCCTCCTTAAATAATTCCTCGCCCCATCTACCCAGAAAAAGCCTCTTACGTCCTAAGCAGTTTTCTAAGGTACGTGACCTGGATAGACGCATACGTACCCACGAATGAAATTGTTGGATACCTTTGTAGGCTTTATGATACTGATTAACAATAAATCTTGCTTCATTCTCGGGAATCTCATAATAAAATGAGAAAGTCTTATAGCCTAGACCGTAGTTTAGACCGTGATTAGCTTTTTTGCCCCAGAATCTCCAAGAATATACCCCACCTCCGATATCGCATTTTATGTTTTCTTTATCTTGGGCCTTTACCTCCTCATACGAGAGGCCACTTATTAAGGAACCTGTAAGACTATGTACATCTAGGTTTTCCTCAAAGGCTTTTTGCATCATAATATCAGGTGCAATATATGCAACTACCCGATTTTCTGCCTGGCTTAAGTCTATTTGATAGCCAATATAGCCCGGATCAAATCTCAAAAATTTCTTGAATTCAGGTGGTAAGTTTTGCATATTTCCACCAGTTCCAAAAATAGTTTGAGAACTACTAAGACGGCCACTTGATGTACCCACAGGGTTGTAAGAACATCGTAATCGATTATCTGGGTCTATTCCCATGTTGTAGTAGGTAGACTGAAGCTTAGATAGTTTGCGTATCTTTAGGAGAATTTTTGCTGCATTATCCCCAAGTCTTGATAGTCTTTTTAAGGCATCATTATTGGTTGTTACTGTTCCTGACGTGCGATTTACGTATGGGCGGTGTCCTCTGCGCTCATAAAAAAGTTCTTTTAGTTGTTTTGGGCTTTGTGGATTGCATTCAAAACCACATTCTTTAATAAACTCCTCATTAAGTTGTGCTAAATCTTCTGTTGCCTTATCGTTGGCTTTAGTAAGACCCTCCATGTCTACTAAGATTCCACGTTGTTGCATATAGATCAAAGGCTCTACAAGCCTTAAAGTTCGCTCATATACAGGCATGTTACCTTGTTTTTCTAGGGTTTTGACTAGCTTACTGTGTATCTCAGGTAAAACAGCAGAGTCTTTGGCATTGTATTCCCAGAAAGATTCCCAGGAACCCTCACCCAGCTTAAACCATTTTTTCCCCTCATCTTTATAGTAAGGTACGTCTGTATATACACTAGTAAGATAGTCTAGGCCTTTGGGTAATTCTGGATAAGCTATACCATGAGCTATCATAGTATCAGCAAGAGGTGATGTATATATGCCATATTTTGACATGAGAAAGGTTGCATCAAAAATAATGTTTTGGCCTAGTTTGGTTATCTTTGGATCAGCACATATATCAGATATAAGTACCCATATTTCATGTTCTTCAGCCTTCGTAAAATAATCTGATCCATTATACATAAATGGAATGCTCATATATCCAACAAAATCATTTCCCAAACTCAAACAAGATACATAGTTGTTAAAGATTTCTATGTCCAAACAACAATAAGAATAGGTTTTAAGTGTGGTGAGAAAATTAATAACTTCCCAATAAGCGGGTTTAGTTAGTATGGTTCGTGGAGTAAGAGATATCTCAGGATAGTTAGATTGTTCTTTTATTTTGAGTAGATCACTGAATATTAGGTGCCTATAAGTATATTCGCGTAATGCCGAAGCAGGATGTAATATTGGGATAGTTTTCCTGCTTTTTGTTTGGGTATTAGATGACAAGATAGACCCGCGGTATTTGGTTATTTCTTTTAGTCCAGTTAGAGCAAATAAGGCAATTCTTCCTACAGGAACCAGAACATTCGGGCTAAGTTCGTTTAATTCGCTATACAGGATATCCAGATATTCCTGAGCACGCGTGGATATCTTAGGAGTTTTTTTAGATAGATCTATAAACAAGTTTATGTTATTACCTGGTGGTTGTTCTTTTATGACGTTAGTCACATAGCAATCTTTCCGATTAATTAGGGCTTTTCTCAGGCAATCTTCGAACAGCTGTCCTGAAGGCCCTACAAAAGGTCTAAGTAATCTCGCTTCTTGGGTCCCTGGGGCCTCACCAATAAAAACTATCTTAGCATCCTTAGGACCCTCACCCGGAACAAAAATGGAATTTATATCAAATGACATATGAGCCCCTCATAAAGACATGTTAGGTTCTAGTTTGCCTTAAAATTAAGTTTGCCTAGGTCAAAATCTGTCCTAGGCAATTATAACTTATCCCCATATACTCTAACTACCAGATCACTGTGCGAAAGAATAAACTCACCCATACTGTCATAACCGTCCTTAGAAGTTACGACTAGTTCAGTTATTCCTGCGTTAATTATTTCGCTTAGACAATCCTTACAAGGTACTTCGCAAGTAAGATACATAGCAGTGTTAAGAGTACACACACCATTTCTTGCTGCATTCGCAATGCAGTTTCGTTCAGCATGAGCAGCAATACATAAATGCAGGCCTTCACCCGAGTTAAAGCCCAGATCATGGCGAGGACAGCGTACCCCAGAAAAAACCATATTTGTGTTGTAAAGGTGTGGGTCTATTATATGCCTTGTATCACAGTGTGGAATACCTCTAGCTGGCCCATTATAACCTTGCGCAATTACTGAATCGTCTCTAACTAGTATTGCGCCTATTTGTCGGCTAAGGCATTTACTTTGTTTACTTACGGCAAGAGCAATAGAATAAAACCAAAGATCTTTAGACATTAGAAGACTCCTCAAGCAAAGCAGAAAGCAGGATAAGATAGTTAATAGAGTCTGTTATTTTTTCTTTCCATTGTTCAGGAGAAACAAAAATATTGGATTCTTGGGAGGAAATAAAACTATATATTGCTATGATGTGTTTTGCCAGCATTCCTCCAAGAGCAGTAACAGGAGTACAAGACTGCAATAATGCGGCTTGTTTGAAGTTTTCTAGTCTGTCTTGGTTAGGTGCGTAAACAGATGCCCTATCTATGAGGATATCTTTACAGGATTTTATTTGAGCATTAAAAAGTTCAACAAACTTCTCTGTTGTCATGAGTGTAACTCCTGTAGTTTTGGTAAGGTTGTTCATACACACGGGTAATAAAACCATCTCGGTAAGATTTAGATAGGTCAAATCCAATTGCAGACATTTTAAGATTAGCACAAGCAAGAAGAGTGTTTCCACTACCTGCAAACGGAACGATAACTCTACTCCCGGCGCCAACAAAAACATCCAAAATGTTTTGGATGAGTTCTATTGGTCGTTCCGTGGGATGGATTTTAGATGAAGGAGGGACAGGTTTATAACTGAAATGGTTAAGAGACCCGGGAATATTAAGTTTAGAGTTTTGGCCTTTTGTAAAGTAGATAAAAAATTCCATTGATTGTGCTAGAAGTATATGAGGAACTTGGGATTGGCAACCGTAGGAAGTTGGTTTTATCCAAGATCCTATACGATGATAGCCACAGGAAAAACCTAGGGAAGTGCATATGTCAATAGCAGTATTCAGGGTATCTAAACATAACCACAAAATACCTTGACCACCCATAACCAGGGTTCGATATATCTCTTTCATAAGATTAGTCAAAAACAAAGGATAATCTTTTATGTAAGAGTCTTTGTATTCTTCTTTATCGTACAAAGAAGAAAAACCATCGTTCTTGCGAAGGTATTTTAGGTCCATAACATAAGGTGGATCTATTTCAGCAAAATCAAAGCTGTTATCGTGAATGGTTTTGATTCCCTCAAAGAAATCACGAACCAAATAAGAATTAACTAAGTTATTTTTGGGAAGATCAGAGGTACGTTTCTCAAATTCAGCTGCCTTATCTTCAATTGTTATTTTTCTTACCAGTTTTTCCAGGACTTTTTTTGCCTCCGACTTAGTTTTTACGTCAGTAAATACTTCTGGTACTGCTTCTATAACATTAGCTAATCGGAGATCACTTATTATGGATGATTTACTTACTCCCAATAACTCAGCAGTGTTTTGTTTTGTCCATCCAGTTTTTTCCTGGCTTCCTGCCAGTCTAATACCATGTTTTTGGATCATTAATTCGTGGATTTTTTGTTTTATCTTTAATTCCTCCGTGAAGGTAAAATCTTTTCGATGGATGTTTTCAACTAACTCGCAAACACGGATAGTATACTCATCCATTTCAACGGTAGATACTAGTGCTGGAATAGTAGGTAAACCCAAATCCAAGGCTATTTTTAGTCGTCTACCCCCAGCAAGAAGCAAATAGTTCTGATTAGGTCTTTCTAACACAAGTATACTTTGAAGTATCCCGTGTTCTTTTATGGATTTTAATAGTTCTCCTTGATCATCATAATCACTTCGGCACCTATTACCAAAGTTAATATCCTTAGGATCCAGTAATTTTGGAACTAAGCCTAAGGGTCCAAGAGAACTCGCAAGATTAGAAGCCTGGTTGTTAGGTGTTTCTTTCGACATTATCGAATACTCCTAATAGTTTTCGTATTTCATCTGGTGATAAATTATCCACTAAAGCCATAAGATCAGAACCAGAGGACACCAAGGTAGTCTTTTTCTCTTTTTTCTTTATTGTGGTTTTTTTGGTCTCTGTATATGTGTGACGTTGGAATCGTATGTCAGAAATTAAAGCTAGCTGGTCTTCGGTGGATAAAGACGAAAAGAAAGGAACCAAGTCCTTAAGCATTGCCATTTAAGGCTCCTTTATTATAATCTCTTCGAAGATTTCTCTAGGTAAGTTAAATTGTTCGTTTACTATTGCCGTAATTACTTTGTGCCGTGTGTCTGGCTCAGACAGAAGGTCTATAAGGTTGTTTATTATTGCCAAAAACAGAGGTTTTTTTAGGCCATGAGGAATTACTTGTAGAGCTTTAAACTGCTCTACACTTATTTCTATTGAAAGCCTCGGTCGATAAGGTAAAGACATAGCCGTACTCCTAGTTAACACTCAGGACAATTTCGAGTGATAGGATGACTTTGGAGAACTGTACCACACTTTGGACAGCATAGAAAAAGCTCATCATAGCAATCATCACATACAAAAAAGAATCCACATTCTTTACAAAAGAACTTTCTCATTTAGTCTCCCTTTTTTGTTAAGATTGCCTAGGACAAAAAGTGTCCTAGGCAATCTTAATTAAGTTCCTACAAAGCTATTATCAGAACACTCAGCTACAGCCATCTTTTGATAATGTTCTGATCTCCGTACTCATCTGAAGACTGGATACCTAAAATAACCCAAGCAGTTAGCCCAATCAGATCAGACTGGCTAAAGGGCTTGGTCAGGTCCATTTTGAGAGACTGCATCATACGCATAAGGGACAACTTCTTACGATTGACGCGCTTCGCGTCATCGGAAGGCCCAGGAAAAGAAATAAACGTAGTTATGTCTTTTGCCGTGGGCTGATCCAAAATCTCGCAACGGAGCCTCCAGTACGTACCTCCGTTCTTGTCTGTTCCTGTGTCAACGTTGACAATTTGAATTTCGGCCTCTGTTCCCACAGGAAGCACTACTTCATCATAAACATCATCAAAATTGGGAACAAATGATGTAGGGTCCTCAAAAGTATCGAAGGGAGCGGAATCATTCGTGTTTTTCGTGTTTTTGGTTTTACTCATCTGTAGTTTCCTTTTCGTTTGAGTTAGTAGTTTCAAGTGCCTTTTTTGCCTTCTCAAGTAAATTTGTTATATTTGGTTCTTCTCTTATTTGAAATATTCCCCCTTTCCCCAGCCTGGTACGCGCCAGGTACCGGCCAGTTGATTGTGTGAGAAGTGAATAGTAGATACCTTTGGAGGTATCTTTCGCCTCCGCCACATAAATCTCACTAAACAATAACGGTATGCGAGTAGTAAGCTTGCCTGTTATCATGGGTCGCATTAGAAGTTGTTTGGTTACTGCGTCTTCCTTAATATCTAGATGTCCTGTGACGATAACATTACAAGGCAGGGAAGAGATCTCTTGAATAACGTTTTCTACCAGAGTCATTTGCGGGAGCCAATCGTCTTGCTGAGGTACTCCGCCAGGACGGCCCTTAAGCTTAAGAATCTTTAGCAAAGCTGCCTTTGCCAACGTAGTAAGAGAATCAAGGCAATAGGTACCTATCTCCGCAAAATAACCTGCTGCTTTTCTTCGGTGGAACTCTCGGTCGAAGAGATCAAATGCTGAAGGCATCTTAGGATTGTCCACCTCAAAACGAGTATCAGCAAATACTGTACCTCTTGCGATTACGTCATCAAGAGATTGGGTGCCTCCTGGGTCAAATGAGTCAACATGAACAGGAGGAGGACAGGTGCGTAGCATGTAAGTTTTGCCTGTTCCGCTTTCGCCTAGAATTATTGCCCGAAACGAACTAGAACGAACATCTTTGTTGTAGATAGACGAGAGCATTTCTAATTCTTTTTGTGTTTCTGGACTAAGTATTTTTTTATTCATATATCATCTTTCCTATAATATCAATGGTTTGTTTTTTTGGCTGATCAGCCGGGTTCCAGAAATCAACCTTAAATCCTAACGGAGGCTCATGCGCATAGCGTAGTGGATTAGACCATGCGCAACAGAAATCATGATACCGGCAGCCAAAATATTTAGTACAGCTGTTGGGGTTCATAGGAAATGCTCTCAGATATGAGTCATCTTCAGCGCACTGCGAAAGAACCTGTTTTTCGTGGTGCAAGGCAGTCAGGTAATATCTTACTGTCTCGTACCATGAGTACATCTGAGGAAGTATTTTTACGCAAGGGATTCTGATAAGTTCCGGACCTTTTTTATTAAATACTACGCCGTTAATCAAGACGCCGTAAACATCGGCTAACTTGTACAGAAAATATAGAGCATGTGTATAAGTACCAACCTGTAAACTCAGCTGCCACTGCTGGTACCATCTCTTGTCAGCTCGCCCAGTTGTCTTATGTTCTATGCTGACGATTGTTCCATCATTACGATTTCTAGCTATAAGATCCTGTCGGAAGTATAACTTTGCTGGTTCTCTTGGTTCTTCTCCTATGAGTTCGATGGACACATATCCAACTGCTTCAATGTGTTGTACCTCATAGGTCGTGACATCCTTGGAAAAATATACGTCTATATAGTTTTGAAGAGCCTCATACGCAAGATACGGTGACTTAGGTGCGTACATATCATCCGTGTGTTCCTGGAAATGCTGGCGATATACTTCTAGGAAACTAACATACGCAATATCAATAGGAGCCATTCCTCCAAGTGGCTCATTTCCTATCTGGTAGAGGGTTGCGAGTGCCGCATGCCATGCCTCACCAAAAATCAGGTTATGGTCAGTCAACTCGGGTCGCCACCCCAACTCATACTCGAAAAAGTACTTTCGTGGGCAATCAACGAAAGTACTAAGCTTAGTTGTGTCAATGTTACTATTATACTGAGTTTGAGTCGCTGTCATGGGATTTTTCCTCTTCTTCTATACTGTTAGAAGCTAGTCTATTACACGTCTTTCGTAATAGAGCACCTTAGCTTCACGGGCTATGGCACCGTAACGTACCAAACAATTAAATAGATCTTTGTTCTCTTGCTCGAGGTGTGGAATATAAACACTAAATACCCAATCTAATGCCTCTTTTATTTCCTTTAGACCCATTACGTCTTTTTTATTTTTTGTTTTTATGGGGTTAGGTTTGGGTTTTTTTGCTGTAACAATTTTTTTAGCCTGAACTTGGGTGTACATGTGGTACCTGTTATAAACGGGTCTTGTGATTAGACCCTCCTTTACCAATTCACATAATGCAATAGAATACGTGTTAGGCCTTACGTTTAACCTTAGGCCGTCCCTTATCTCTGCTGTAGTCTGAGGGGCAGTGTAAGGGATTTCTGATACGTACTCGTAGATGGCCCTTTTGATCTCGGGGTTTACACGATTCTTCATACCTGTCTCCTTTTATTAGGTAGTTAGTCTTCGTATAATTCATTGGCATACGCAAGTGAATCTTCTATAGTTACATCAGGTGAATAATCGTTTACTAGACTAAACAATAGATCCACAGGTGGGGGGATTTTCATATATTGCATAATTAGGTACTTTTTTTCTTCGGATGTCATGCTCAACCCTTTCTTATTCCTGTTTAGTCGTTTGAGTAAGTTTTAATGGACATGATCTTTTTTAAATATTCTTCCACATCAATATCTAGAACATAGTCGGGCTCGGGTGTAGGTTCAGTTACAAGTGGTACATCAGATGACGACTGCGAAGGAAATTCGTAATGTTTATATTCCTCTGCGAGCTCGTCATGCAGGGCCCGCTGTCTGGTCTTGTCTGCCATTTGAGCAACAGATAGACCCTTAGCCCTGAGGTACTCTAAAGCCGAGCTAGCAGAAGTAATGGTACACACTACTTCTGGTTGTGGCTTACTTTCGAGTAAGCCCAGAGTTATCTCCAGACTAACTCTTATTATTTCCGAATAAGAGTTAGTTCGAACCAACAATCCTCTGGCGACAAGTTGTTCGTGTACCCTTGCCACCAGAACGGGGTTTACGTACCCCTGGACGTTTAAACCCTTTCGTCCCTTTCGTACTTTCATGTATACCCCTTAGATATTTAGTTTGCCTAGGTCAGAAAGTGTCCTAGGCAAAGTTAAATGATGCCTATCACGAACAAGACTAGTGCACAAGAATGCGCACTAACAAATTAACTTCCACCCCGTGGGCGAGACTGTCTTTATCAGTCTTACCCCTCCCTTGCCGTCAGGGACCTCTTTCGAGATCCGCTGGTCGTTATGGAAGGCCCAAAGCAAGGGCCTTACATCCTCCCTGCTGTTGGCCAACTTGACCAACAGCGCGGGGATAGGAGAAGCTATGACAAGATCATAACAGCTGGGTGGCTTAAACGTGGCCACCCAGTCGCTGATCTCTGATAAATTCCGCCCATCAGGTGGGACTGATAAAATCCCCCAACTCATTGGGCCAAACCTGTCGTTGAGCAGGTCCACTTGTTCCGGGAACAGCTTGTGATTCTCGTTCAACACCACAACAACCCTCTTCGTGTCAGTCATTTGCTACTCCTTTTCTTCTATACTGATATTAGTAAAATCTATCTGCCGTACTACGTATCCCTTACTTGAGTACAACAGAAAATTAACCTTCCTGTGATGTATAGCAAGCAGAGCCGAGGCTATACAGTTCATAATATTAAGAGATGTAGGCAAAAAATAATCGTCCGGCAAAGAATCCTTAAACACTTCCTCAAATTGCCGGACCATTTGAGATGTATTATATTTGTTAATGGCTCCCTCAGAAAGAAATACGAGCTCCCCATAACGCTTTGCGTCAGAATAGTTATGGGAACTCTTGTTTGTTATGTATACTTTCATTTTTCCCACCTTCTTAATTTTGCCTAAGCAACAGGGTAATTAGCATATAGTATCCTTTTTTCTATTCTTCTCTTTTATTGTCCTGTATTACGTCCATAGCAGATGCAATACACGTAGTACAAGGCTCAAGCCAAATGACTTGACTTTCCTTTGCTATATGCTCATCATAAAGAATTGATTGGCACGTATTACATCGTACAACGAGCTCTATCTTTGCAGTAAAACCAGTTTTTTTCATGGTAGTGGATTCTAGTAAGGAAGGAAATATAAAAACACAAAAGTACGTACTTTTTTGTGGTAAAACGAAGATCAAAAAAGCCCTACAACCCCATAAAAAGATTGTAGGGCTTTTTCCGTTAGTTGAGTTTTATCCCCAAAGCTTTCGCTCGCTCTTTGAGCTTGAGGATAAATTGTTTTTCCTCCTCTGGGCTCATTCTGCTTACCGCTGTTTCGGCAGTACGCACAGGATCACGAGGACCCACAGAAAAAGAGGTCCCCAGTACGTACTTTTCGGCAAGTGCAACTGCCTCTTCAGGGGTCTTGTTGTTGAGCAAGGCAGTTCGGGCAATATTCTGCACTCGAATGCTCGCCGCTGCCTTGTACAGATTGAAGACGACGACCTCGCCGTACTTTTCTACTGCGGACGCAAGGTTATCTCCGAAGTCATACTCGATGGAAATCGATACAGGTTTTCCATCAGATCCTTTTATCTTTCCTGTCGATACTTTAATTGTTTCTTTCATTTGAGATCCTTTCCTTTTTTGTTTTGGTTTTAGAAATGTGGTTAGTTCATTCACTACGTAACGAGTATTTTAGTACATTTCTTTGTCACAGTCAAGATTAAAATGATCGGACAGAGAAATTATATTTAAGAGTCATTATCAAGTAGATCTGATTCTTGTTGCATTAGCCCGATCAGTCGTCGGGCTCGAGCACCTGTTTGTCGAAACCACTTGGATTTTATCATTTCGGCGGTAGCGGTATCGTAGTCGTATGCTTGCAGTGCAGTCAAAAATTTCTTGAATTTCTTTAGCCCATGACGGCCCAGATTGAACGCCATATTTACGAGGACACTTTTTCGTGGAAGTGAAAGTGTATCAAAATTTTCGCATACCACACGTGCATCACAAATAGCTTTTACTGTGTCTTCAAGTAAAAGCTTTTCCGCCTGCTCTAGCGTGATCTGTTTCACACGCCTAAGCTCTGTTTTAGATAGTTTATGGCCATACCCAATAGTCCAACCTTGGCCAGCGGACTTATACGGAGTCAGTCGCAGGCCTTCGTCATAACGAAGACCTGACATGTAGATAGCCAGTTCCAACTTAGTTGCCATAGTCCCTTCTTGTTCTAATCTAGTTGTGTTGGTCATAGCATTACTCCTTTCCTGTTCCGATCTAGTTGCCAAATGTACATTTCCTAACTGTGTTCTCTGATAGGAACTTCAACGTCGTCCCCATACTCTATTGCCCTCATCTCCTCTGCCTTCACCTTCGCGTCGCTAACAATCTTGTGATGCTGTTTCAAGAGACGGGCGCAGTTGGGATAGTCAGGATTGTTCCAATAAGTACTTGAGACACAAAGCCCACGTATATCTTCCAGAGCCTTTTCCGCGATCCTCAGCAGAGATGCCTTGAACGCAATGTCATCAACCAGACACGCCAGCTCTTGATTGTGTTCTCTTTGTTCTAACTCAAGGAGAGCGATTGACTTGCAAAGTGCAAGGACCTCGCCTTTGTCTGTTTCTTCTTTGATCTGCATGTTAGCTATGGCCCATAGGGCATCATGAGCCGATTTTAGCGCGTGTTCTGTAGCATTTTTCATTTGAAATCCTTTCTTCTTCCTGAATGTTGAGGTGACAGTAAGTTTGCCTAGGACACTTTTTGTCCTAGGGAATCTTTGTCTGACTGCGTCAGACTTAGTTTATTACACGTTAGTATATTTTAAGTTTTTTTGTTTGTAAAGTTTTTTT
>ERZ795031.2801-NODE-2801-length-16125-cov-17.879465_pt1 | contig 16125 bp, 15 predicted proteins | sample MGYA00375123_ERZ795031 | MGnify/ENA primary metagenome ERZ795031 (study PRJEB30166, sample SAMN05720159) | activated sludge metagenome | isolation source: anaerobic digester from wastewater treatment plant | place: USA | collected 2015-04-21 ... | reverse complement strand
AAATGATCTTATCATCGAAACCATCAAAGCGGCTCTGGCCCTTCGGGATGATCACCGGTTCGAACTCGCTGTTGCGGTCCCGGGGAACATCGATCTCCATCTCCCCGAACTCACCCTTGATCTTCTTGGTGTTCTTGCCGTTTCTGGAATTGCCGCTGTTCTTGCCAGCAGGCGACCACTTGGGGTATCCTAAGTGGTGGGTCATCTCTCCTTGGAGAGCCTTCTCTAAAAGCCGCTTCGTCAGATCCTTGAGAAGTCCGTTCTCTCCAAGAAGATCCTCGGGCTTCTCATACCCCTTCATCAACTCGTTCAATAACTCATCTCGTATGGCCAATTCACTCTCCTCCTTACTGAGGTCTCGGCCATTTACACTAAATTCTGGACACTACCAGCCAGAATGTCCCGATCAATTCAGCTACGAGTTTCTTCGGCATGCAAAGCCTCCTCTTTTTGAAAATGGGTGAAAAAAGACTCTCTTGGAACTTATTTAATAATAACCGTCAGTGTTCTCTATAACAAGATGATCATATTAAAGTATGAAAGGGGACACCCATGTGTCCCTGTCATTCCCGGCCAACATGGGGGGTCATCGCATTCCACCTGCTCGGCTTAAGATCCTTCCCGCCTTCATCGGGGTCGGGGTCGGTATCGGTATCGGGGTCGAAAGGGAAATATCGGGTAAAATGGGGGTTCAGAGCAAATCGGGGGTCAGGCCTTGCATTATTACATCTTGCCGCAGAATGTACTAACGCAAGACCTGCCCCTGTTCTTTCACATAATTCTGGAGAAGGTCACTTGGCTTTGCTTCCGTCATCGAAAGGCAGATTCTTATGGTTCACGGACGGTTTCGCGCCCCGTTCAGGCATGTTGCCCCAGTCCCACATCCATACTGCTTCTTTGGCGACCCTGACCTTGTCCCCGACCTTGAGGCCCGGAGACCCGGCCGGCAGCGTCCTCACCTGCCCATTGCTGCCTTTGACGGTGATCTGGCCTTTCTCGATCTGTGTGACGGTGAAGGATTCTTCCCCTGTTGCCGCGCTCAAGGGAGCGATACCAATGAGAAAAGAAAACATGACGGTAATAATGGCGAGTCTCTTCATTGTGCACATCCTCCTTTTATTACAGATTTTTTTAACCCTATCAAAGACCGCTGTATCAAATCCGGATCCGCAATTCCAGGTTTGACCCGGATTACTTTCAATATATCTTAATTTACTGATCCTGCAAATAAATCTATCCCCTTTGTTTCACTAAGCGTATGCAAGGCGACGGCCTTTGGGGGCAGGGATGGGATCTTTGAATTCTTTTGCAGTTTCAATCCAGAGAGCAGTTGCCTGCTTTGCATTTGCTAACGCAGATTCATACGTATCTCCATGGGCTACACAACCTGGGAGCTCAGGCACTTCAGCTACGTACGCTTGGTCCTCATCGCTCCAATAAATGATTATCTCGTATCTGTCCATCATTTCTCTCCACCGAGCTTATACTTCAGAATAACGGCTCGGACTTGTTTAACTTGATAAGGTTTCGCCATATTCCCGTCTTTCTGAAGATTTATCTTTTCTTCGATACCAGACTTCCTGAACATATGATGACTTCCTTTTGTCCTCTCATCAAATCCAAAATGAATGAGAAGCCTGCAGAGATCTTTAAATGCCATATTCGCATCAGACGTACCGCTTAAGATCTGCAGGATCAATTTCTCGATTTGGCTCATTTCATTAAATTACTCGAACATGCTTCGTTCTGCAATATGCAACAAACTGAAACCGGATAAGGGTAGCACAAAATGGGGGGCATCACACTCCATGCTTGGCTTATGATTTTTCCCGCCTTCATCGGGGTCGGGGTCGGTATCGGGGTCGAACGGAATATATCAGAATCGACCCCGATACCGACCCCGAACGAATACACTGAGATGCTTCGCCTCGGGTACAGGGAGGGCGTGCGCAGCCCTGCCCTCAGAGAGAGAACACGAAGACCGAGCCGGCGGCGCTTGGCGCATAGATGTCCGGGAAGCGCTCCCTGAAGTACGCGCAGGCCGTATCCCCGGTGCAGTGGTTCGGGGAGATGAGGCCCGGGTTCCAGGATGCGATGGCGTCCGCCGTCTTCCTGATGGTCTCCTGGTCCGAGCCCATGAGGTGCATGCCGCCGATGATCGCCCTGATCTCTTTCCTGCCGCTCTTCTCCCGAATGTGCTCCACCGTGTTCACCACCCCGGAGTGGGAGCACCCGAGCACCACGATGAGCCCTTCCTCTGTCTCGATCCACAGGGCCTGGTCGTCTTCGATGGGGTCGGGGCGCCTGCCCTCGGGGTCGAGGGCGAAGGACTGCGGGACCTTTTCAAAGGCGGTCCTGCGGGGTATGGGGCCGGTGAGGCACACGCGCCCGGTGAGCCTGGTTACGTCCGTGAGAAACATGCTCCGCACCGAGGCGTCCCTGATGATCCTGAGAGTGGGCTCGGGCATGCCGATGAAGTCCGCCCTGCCCTCCCCGGCCACGTGGTACTTGGGGCCCGTTGCATCGATGTGGAGGTGGATGAGAGCGCCCGGGGCCTGCTGCAGCGCCAGGGGGACCCCTCCGGTGTGGTCGAGGTGTCCGTGGCTCAGCGCCAGGTGGACCGTCCCGGACAGATCGACGCCCAGCTTTGCCGCATTCGCGGCAAAGGCCCCTGCCATGCCGGTGTCGAACAGGATCCTCGTCCCGTCCGCCTCTATCCACACCGAAAGCCCGTATTCGGGTGTCAGCCCCTCGAGGGCATGATTTTCCGAAAGGACCGTTATCCTGACCTCCTCACCCATGTGCACCTCCCTGCGCCGCACTATACCTCAAGAAGCCCTCTTGCAAAAGGCCGGAAGGGCCACGGGACCTGTATCCGCTTGACATGCGAGGAGGGTGTACATTACCCTCGGATCAGCAGCAGATCCTTGTTTTCACGACGACCAAAGAGGGGAGCGGTAATGAAAAAGGGTATTTCTCTCGTGTTCCCGGCAGCAGCATTCCTCCTGGCCCCTATCCTTCCATGCCAAGCGGCAGCCCAGGGGCTCTTCGGCCCCCAGACGGGCGCGACCGGCCAGGGGACAGCCATTCGCCAGCCCGCGGCCAAGCCCCGGATCACACCGCCCGACGTCACCATCGACATCCCCCTGGCCAAATAGGACGGAACGGGATGAGAAAGACAGGAAGACACCCATGAGCATTCAGTCTCTGCGCGGCGTGCGCGTTATCGACCTGAGCCACACCATCTCCCCTGACATGCCCTTCTACCCCGGCACCGAGCCGCCCGTGTTCTCCCGGCCGTGCACGCTCGGGACCCACGGGTTCGTGGAGCAGAAGATCACCCTGTACTCCCACACCGGCACGCACATGGACGCGCCCGCCCACATCCTCGAAGGCGCCCCCGTGCTCGAGGACCTGGGCATCGCCCACTTCGTGGGGAGCGCCGTGGCGCTCGACCTGCGGGCCCCGGGCAGGAGCGTCATCGGCCTGGACGACCTGAAACCCTGTGCCGGGGCCATCGAGGGAAAGGACTTCGTCCTGATGTACACGGGCTGGAGCGGCCTGTGGGGCACGGACGCCTACTACGAAGGCTTCCCCACCCTGTCCCGGGAGGCGGCCCTCTTCCTTGCCGGGTTCGGCCTGAAGGGCATCGGCATGGACATGATCTCCATCGACCCCCCCGACACCACGACCTATCCCAACCACCGCATCTTCATGGAGCAGGGCACGGTCATCATCGAAAACCTCGCGAACCTCGACGCCGTGCTGGGGGCGGATTTCCTGTTCTGCTGCCTGCCGCTCAAGATCCGGGAGGCGGACGGCGCGCCGGTACGGGCGATCGCGCTCCTGGGTATCTGAGAAAAGAGGCCGCCCCTCCCGGCCTGGTATCCTGCCCCGGCGTGAAGCCCGGGGGCATCGGTCCCTGCGGCTACTTGATCAACCTCAGGGACAGCGGGTACCGGTAGGGGACGTTGTTGCTCGCCCGGACGGTGGCGATGACGGTGAGGATGAAATCCGCGGCCACGATGATGCCGGCCAGGGGGTAGAACAGGAAGCCGATGAGCACCGGGGTCAGGCTCACGGCGATGAGGAGGGTGATGACCGTGTAGATGGTCATGGAGATCTGGAAGTTCATGGACTCCTTGCCCTGCTCGTCCACCCTGGGGTAGTCGTTCTTCTTGAAGATCCAGACAATGAACGGGCCCAGGATGTTCCCGAAGGGCACGCCCAGCAGGACGACGAACGCGGTCAGGTGGCACAGCATGGCCCACGTGCGTTCCCTGTCTTCCACCGGTGCTTCCATACCCCCTCCTTCAGAGGTCTTTCTCTTATCAATAATGCCACGGTCCCGGTTTGAAAAGGGGTGCCTCCCCTCCGTATTGGCAACGCCGGCGATTCCGGTTGTTTTTCGAATCATGTCTCGTATATAGGATGAAACAGGGGCTCCCGGGGCGGTCCGCCCGGGAATGCCCAGGCCGAAAGATCCTTGAGGAGGCACGATGAAGAGAAAGAAGAAGGTCCTCGTTCTGCTGGCAAGCCCGAGGAAAAAAGGAAACAGCGCCCTGCTCGCCGGAAAGATCGCCGAGGGGGCCCAGGCCGAAGGCGCAAGCGTGGAGACAGTCTTCCTCCACGAGCTCGAGATCAGGCCCTGCACCTCCTGCTATGCCTGCCAGGCGCCGGGGAGTACGGGCTGCGCCATCGACGACGAGATGCAGAAGCTCTTCCCGCTCATGCTCGAAGCTGACGCCTGGGTGCTCGCGAGCCCGGTGTACTGGTTCACCATGTCCGCCCAGCTCAAGATCTGGATGGACCGCTGCTTCGCCTTCCCCGCCTATGCAGAAGACCCCTTCAAGGGCAGGAGGATCGCCATCGCCATGGCTTACGGAGGAGAAGACCCCTTCGACTCGGGGTGCGTGAACGCCCTGCGGACCTTCCAGGACGCCTACGGCTACGTGGGCGCCACGATCGCGGGCTTCGTGTACGGCAGCGCCATGAAGCCGGGCGAGATCAGGAAGAACAAGGCCCTCATGGAGGCGGCCTTCGACCTGGGCAAAAAGCTCGTGGGCGACTGAGCCCCTGACCCCGCCGGGCGGAGCTACCTGCCCACCAGGCTCGGGACGAGCGAGCGCATCATGCGCTCAGCCTCCGCCCACTTCTCGAGGTCGATCTTCTTGCCGTTGGCAGCGAGGTCGGTCACCACGGCCCCGTCCTCGTCCTTGGAGATGGTCATGTCCAGGGATTCGATCCTGCCCCCGGTCATGGTGACGCTGTACCCGATCGAGCCGGTCACGGCGTCGGGGTCTTTCTGCCTGATGTCATCGAGCCTGAACTGCATCGACCCGTCGATGGTGTAGCCGGTTTCTTTATCGAAGTACCCGTTGAACTCGCAGGTTCCGTCCATGATGATGGCATGTGCGGAGTCCTCCATGACCTTCGCCTTGAAGACCGCGGTCCCCTCGGGGTTCCGAGAGCTGACGTCGGCTATGTTCGAGTACTGCATATCGATCCTGGACTTCTGGTCAGCAGATGCCATCACGGCCCTGAACACGGCTTCGTGGGCCACCTTCACCTCGCCGGGGGTCGGCCCCAGGTAGCCGCAGCCGCTCAGAGCCAGGGCCAGGGCCGCGAGCGCGAGTCTGACCTTCATGGGAGCCTCCTTTAATTGAATGATTATCCCTAGTGATAACACAAGGATATCTGCATCCGCAATGCAATACGCCGTTTACAATTGAATTTTTTCAGGCATCATGGCCGACGCTTCAGACGCGCTCTACCGGAGAAGAGGCCCTACCTCTTCCGGATGAGGTCAAGGATGGCCAGCGCCGCCCCCTTGGCCTGGGGGCCCACCTCGAGGACCGGGCCCACGCACATGGGGCAGCCGTGCTCGCAGGGACAGGACGAGATGAGGCCCCTGGCGAGGTCCAGCAGGGTCTCGTGCTGCTCGAACAGGAGCTCGGAGAAGCCCACCCCGCCCGGGTAGGCGTCGAAGATGAAGACCGTTGGGTCGTAGGCGTCCACCATGACGCCCTCGGTGCCCGCGATCTCGCCCGGGGCCGTTGTGATGACCCTCCGGTCGCGGCCGTGGCGCACGTACCACTGCCCGCTCTTGTCGCCGATGCAGTGGTCGATGTCGCGGATGTCGGCCATGAGCAGGATGGCGGCGAGGTGGTGCAGGCTGTAGGACAGCCCCAGGAGTCCGTCGATGATGTCCTCGCGCCTGAAATCGAGCGTGAGCAGCCTGTCCCAGGGCACGGTGAACCAGTAGCTCGTGGTGTGCATCTGCTTTTCCGGCAGGTTCACGTCGCCGAACCCCACGTTCTCCGAGGTGTAGAACTTGATCTTCTTGTACCCCACCACCTTGCGCACCACCTGCACCTCGCCGTGCTCCGCGTTGACGCCGCCCGACTTCTTCACGTCGAACTCGTCGAGGACCCGGACGTTCGTGTAGGTCATGGCATCGGTATAGTAGTCGGAATCGACCTTGCGGACGTAGGCCTTGTTCCGCTCGAGGTCGAGCTTGTCCACGTGGTACTGCTGGGACTCCACCATGTAGATGGCCCCGTCGTGCACCGTGGTGAAGGCGCTGTCCCAGTCGACCTCCGCGATGATGCGGTGGCTGCCCGCGTCGGTGGTGTCCACCACCACCACGTTCTCCGGGTTCACGGTACGCAGGGACACCTCGTCGGCCGGGTAGCTCTCGGCGGCCCAGTGCCAGCGGTTGTCGACCTTGTGGAGCACCCCCTTCTCCTCGAGGTAGCCCAGGAATTCCTCCAGGGGCTCGGCCCCGAACTTCTCGCCCTTCTCGAAGGGCAGCTCGAAGGCCGCGCTCTTGATGTGGTGGAGCAGGATGAGGAGGTTGTCCGGGTTGATCCGGCAGTGCTCGGGCGAGCGGGTGAAGAAGTAGTCCGCGTTCTCCACGATGAACTGGTCCATGGGCGTGCTCCTGGCCACGAGCACGGCCAGGCTTTCCCCGCTCCTCCTGCCCGCGCGGCCCGCCTGCTGCCAGGTGCTGGCGATGGTGCCCGGGTAGCCCGCCATGATGCAGGCCTCCAGGGCGCCGATGTCGATGCCCAGCTCGAGGGCATTGGTGCTCACTACCCCCATGACCTCCCTCTCCCGCAGGCCCTTCTCGATGGAGCGCCTCAGCTTGGGCAGGTAGCCGCCCCGGTAGCCCGTGACGAAGTGGTCGTCGATGGGTTTTTTGTCCTTGAACATGTCCTTGAGGTACTTGGTCATGACCTCCACGTTGAGGCGGCTCGTGGTGAAGACGATGGTCTGGATGCCGTTCTTGATGAGCTCTCCCGCCATGGTCCGCACCGGCGTGAGCGCGGACTGGCGGATGCCCAGCTCCCGGTTCACGATGGGCGGGTTGTAGAGGACGAAGGTCTTCGCGGAGGTCGGGGCCCCGCTCCGGTCGATGAGGGTCACGTTCTTTTCGATGACCTTCTCGGCGTGCTCCCCGGGGTTGGCCACCGTGGCCGAGCAGCAGATGAAGACCGGGTCAGCTCCGTAGAAGGAGCAGATCCTCTTCAGACGCCTGATCACGTTCGTGAGATGGCTTCCGAACACGCCCCGGTACACGTGGAGCTCGTCGATGACCACGTAGGCCAGGTTCGAGAAGAGCTTCTGCCACTTCGTGTGGTGGGGCAGGATGCCCGCGTGGAGCATGTCCGGGTTGGTGATGACCACGTGCCCCTGCTTGCGGATGGCCTGGCGGGCGTCGTCCGGGGTGTCGCCGTCGTAGGTGTAGGTGCGGATGTCGGCCTTCAGCTCCGTGATGAGCGAGTGCACCTCGTGCATCTGGTCCTGGGCAAGGGCCTTCGTGGGGAAGAGGTACAGGGCCCTGTTCTCGCCGTCCTCGAGGATCTTCTGGAGGACCGGCAGGTTGTAGCACAGGGTCTTGCCGCTGGCCGTGGGCGTCACGAGCACCACGTCCCTGCGCCTTCGGACGAGCTCGACGGCCTCCGCCTGATGGCTGTAGAGGCTGGTGATGCCGCGCCTGTTCAGGGCGGCCCTGATCCGCCCGTCCACCCAGTCCGGGAACGGGGAGTACACCGCCTCCCTGGCCTCGATGCGCTTCCACGCCGTGACGTTTTCCCTGAAGCGCTGGTTGTTCTCAGCCCGGTTGATCCATTCGGCAAGGGTGAGCTGGGTCATGTGATGACTGTCCCTCAAGAACGGCCCCCTGTCAACCCTGCGATTGCTCCCTGGGCTCCTCGGCCTGCTTCCGCAGGCGAAGCGGCACGTACGCGTACTCCTGAGGCAGCGAGGTGACGTAGGCCGGCCGGATGAGCTTCGCCTGGATGATCTGCTCGATCCGGTGGGCCGACCACCCCACCACCCGGGACATGGCGAAGATGGGGGTGAAGAGGTCCATGGGGATGCCCAGCACCTTGTAGACGAAGCCCGAGTAGTAGTCCACGTTGGGGGCAACGATCTGGCCTTTGCGCTCCATGAGCAGCTCGCAGCCGATCTCGGCCACCAGGTCCATGAGCCTGAGCTCCGCGATCTGCTCCTTTTTCACAGCCACCTGAAGGGCCTTGGCCTTGAGGACGTCGCACCTGGGGTCGGACAGGGTGTACACCGCGTGGCCCAGGCCGTAGATCTTGCCCGCCCGGTCGTGGGCCTTTTTGTCGAGGATCTTCTCCAGGAAGGCCTTCACCTCTTCGCGGTCTTCCCAGTCGCTCACGTTTTTCTTGATGGACTGGATCATCATCATGACCGCCTCGTTGGCGCCGCCGTGGAGGTGGCCGGAGAGGGAGGCGATGCCCGCGCAGATGGCCATGTAGGTGTTGGCCCCGCTGGAGGACACGGTGCGCACGGCAAAGGTGGAGTTGTTGCCGCCGCCGTGCTCGGCGTGGAGCATGAGCGCGAGGTCGAACAAAAGCGCCTCGTCCCGGGTGGGCCTCTCGCCCCTGAGCATGTACAGGAAGTTCTCGGCCGTGGACAGCTTCGGGTCCGGCCGCATCATGATGAGGTCATCCCCCCTGCGGTACCGGGCCACCTTGTGGTTGTACGCCACCACGGTGGGGAACTTGGCGATGAGCGAGATGCAGGTCTCGATGACGTCCTCGATCTCCGTGGAGACCGGGTCGGGGTCGCACCGGGAGAGGTGGGAGATCACCGCGTGCAGGGCGAACATCTGGTTGTCGTTCTGCGCCTCCTGCATGAGCATGGCCCGCTCCATCTTCGTGAGCGCCCGCTTCCTGGCCACGGTGTCGCAGAAATGCTCGAGATCCTGCTCACCGGGGAGCTCGCCGGTGAGCAGGAGGTACGCCACCTCCTCGAACCCGAACCGGTCCTCGCTCTGGATCTGCCTGGCCAGCTCCACCGCGTCGTACCCGCAGTACAGGAGCCTGCCCGGCACGGCCTTCACGTCGAAGCCCGTGCCGTCCGGCCTGGGTATCCGCTCGTACCCGATGACGGTGCCCTTGGAGGTGATGCCCACCACCACCCCGGAGCCGTCGGCATTCCTCAGGCCAAGCTTTATGTCCTTTGCCTTTGCCAGCTCGGGCGACACCTCGTTGTGATACCGCGCGAGCTCATGGATCTTACTGATGATGCCCTTCATTGCGTATCCTCCTGCCCCGAAGGGCTGCAATCCCCCCCAGCCCCTCAGCCACGCAAATATACATGGATACGGGGAGCCGGACAAGGGCCAGGGCGGGCGCCGGCCCGGTCCCCCACCCGCCCGATGCGCTCCCTGAAAAAGCCCGGTCAGAACGCGGGGGTCATGGCCGCCAGGCACACGATGCCGTCCTGCCCGTTCTCCTCGGCCTTTGTCCTGGCCCCGCTCATCACCTCCACGGCCAGTGCCCGGATGTTCCCTGCAACCTCCTCGAGGCTCGAGCCATCGAGCACGATGCCCGCGTTGATGTCCATATCGTCCTTCATGAGGGAGTAGAGCCTGCTGGTGCTCGCCACCTTGATCACCGGCAGGATGGGGAAGCCCACCGGCGTGCCCCTGCCCGTGGTGAAGATGATGAGCTGGCACCCGGCCGCGGCCAGCGAGGCCATGGACTCCGTGTCGTAGCCCGGGGCGTCCATGATGACGAGGCCCTTTTCCTTGGGTGCCTGGCCGTAGTCGACCACCTCCACCACGCTCGACCTGCCGCCCTTCTCGATGCAGCCCAGGGATTTCTCCCGGATGGAGCTCAGGCCCCCGTCCATGTTGCCCGGCGCGATGACGTAGGTGGCGAGCTCGCCCAGGATATCCTTCGTGCGGCCGTACGCCCGGGACACGACGCCCTCCACCTGGGCGGCCACGTCCGCGTTCCTCGCCCTGCGGGACAGGATGTGGGCGGTGCCGATCATCTCGGTGGACTCGGTGAGGATCACGGTCCCGCCCTTCGAGACCAGCCAGTCCGAGACCAGGCCCACCGCGGGGTTGGCCGTCACGCCCGAGAAGGCGTCCGACCCGCCGCACTCGAGCCCGATGGAGACGAGGCTCAAGGGGCACGGCCGGCGCTTCATGGCCGAGGCCTCGTCCATGAAGCCCCTCACGATCCCGATCCCCTCTTCCGTGGTCCTGCGCGACCCGCCCTGTTCCTGGATGACCAGGTGAGCGCAGGGCTTCCCCGTTTTCGCGATCTCGGCCGCAACGGCTGCCGCCTGCACGGTCTCGCACCCGAGGCCCACCACGAGGGCTGCGGCCACGTTGGGGTTCGCCCCCAGTCCGGCCAGCGTCCGTGCGTGCAGGCCGACCTCGATGGCCCTGCCGCAGCCGTGGGCATGGAGCAGGGGCACGGCTCCGGGAACGGCGCGGGCGATGTTCGCCGCAACCCCGTTCGCGCACGACACGGTGGGGATCACGGCCACGTGGTTCCTGATCCCGGCGGAGCCGTCAGGCCTCATGAAGCCTTCGAAGGTGTCCATGGCTACTCCTCCCTGATCTCGAGGTTGTGTGTGTGGACCCAGCCCCCCTGCCTGATGTCCGCCCTGGCGAAGCCGATCTCCTCGCCGTATTTGCGGATGGCCTCGCCGGACCCGATGTCCCTGATCGCCACCTTGTGGCTGTAGGGGATATCTTCCACCACCGGGAACGCGAGCCCCGTGGAAAGCCTCGCCTCCTGGCCCCGGGCGATGTCGGCCAGGGCCACGCCGACATTGTCCTCCGGATTGATGACCACCACGTTGTGCATCTCTTCACCTCCCCTGCCTCTGCCTGCGGGACGGGAACGCCCATCCTGTGGCAGGCAGCCCTATCATACGGAAAACATTCGCCAACTGCCAGAATTTTTCTGCTGTCTGCAATCCGGGGCTGAAACGGAAGCGAGCAGCAATAAAGGGGATAGATATTTTTTTAACCAGTCCCCTTCATTCATAATCATTCGTGAAATCTTCTTGAAATTCCTCTAATATCGGCCAATAATTACCGCACTTGGCCGAGAACTGTCCCTGTGATTCCCCGGAGTAGACATGGGCCCGGTCAGGGGGCTTAAGACCACGTGCATATAAGGAGGAATCGATGAAACAGGGGCATCAGGTCAAAAACGGAGCCGCCATCGGAATTCTTCTCGCTCTCGCCATCATGCTTCCCTTCGAAGAAGGGACGGCAACCGACACATCGATCTCTCCCAAGGGCGCCCTCGTCAAGAGCAGCCCGCTTTCGAGCCCTGCCGCAGCGGGCACGGACATACCGGCCCCGACATGGCCCAGGAGCTTCTCCATCGCTTCAGGCGCGCGGGCGGGATTCACTGTCCCCAATCCGGGCCAGGGGACCATCAAGGTCACGGTGGAGTGGTCGGGGGCAAACCTTGCCATAGGCGTCTACGACATGAATGCCAAGACCATCATCCCCGCCGTCACGAGAAGCACGCCTTTCTATACCTTCGAGATCAATGCGGCATCCATGAGCCAGAGCGCAGTGCCCGTGTTCGTCGTGGGGGCGGCCCTGGCCGGCGGCTCCGGGACTGCCTCAGGCAGGGTCTCGGTGGTCTCACTTCCGGCGGACATGAACGTCATAAGCAGACTGGTGTCTCCGAAGCTGCAGCAGATGAGGACCTTGCAGCAGGCCGCACCTCAAATGAGCGCAACGTTCCTGTCCCAGTCCCAGGCACAGGTGGCGGCTGCCAGGCAGGCCATCGAAAATCAGAACGCCACGCTGTCGAGAAACCTGCAGTCAATAGCGACCATGGAGCGGACACGGTACAGCAACACTCTGGGCGCCATGGCGAGGACCGCCAAATCCGCGATCCGGGTGCGGCCCGTCTCTGTTCTGTCCGGGGTGCTCGCCATGAGTGCGAGCATGATTACGGGTGCCGCCGCATCGCAACCGAGCCCGGCCATCACTGCCATCAGCCCTGGGGTCGCCATGCCGGGCGACCAGGTCACCCTTACGGCTTCAGGCCTCGAGGCCTCCACCACGGAGGTATGGTTCACCCTTCCCGGCAGATCGGCCGTGCAGGCGAACATCCTCGGCTTCGGCGCAGGCGCGAACGGCACCTGCACCGTCAAGGTCCAGATGCCCGACCAGCCGGGAGCGACCACCCAGCAGGCAATCCAGGTGTATGCCCGGGCCCTGGACAGGAATCCAGCGGCAAGCACCAACACCGTGCAGATGCAGTACAAACCCATGGTTGTCCCTTCGATCGCCTATATGGACCCGGTGGAGGTCAGCCCCGGGAAGACCATGACCATCGACGGCAACAACTTCACTCCCAACGACACAGTCCGGTTCGTGCTGACGGGCATCTTCGACATCACGGTGCCCACCACCTTCGTGAACAGCACCCGCCTTACCGCCACGGTGCCGGTGTACGTCCTCAAACAGCTCACGGGCGGATACGTATGCACCCAGCGGCCGATATCAACGGGCCTGCTCTACAGCCAGGCGCAGCCGATCATGTTCAGGCCCACAGTGCCAGTTATCGCATCCGCGCCGGCCTCCATTGCCGCGGACTCCCCGTTTACCATCGTCGGGATGGGCTTCGAGGGCTCGGGCGAGGTGCATGCCGTGGATGCCGGTAGCGGCAGGGATTTGATCCTGAAGATCGATTCCTGGACAGACACGCACATCGTTGCACGCGGGCCTTCGATCTACGGGTTCACCGGCACGAAGCCGCTGAGTTTCTACGTGAAGAACGCTTCCGGCAGAAAGGGAGACCCCAGGGCGTTCAACCTGACCCCGGCAACGTATGTCACCCTGATGGACCTGAGCGACATCCAGACCCTGAAAGACTACGAGCTGGGCAGTAATGTAAACAGCAACATATTCAAGTCGGCAAAGGTCGAAACGAGCATCTGTACGAGTCACTCGGCAGAATTCCTGTGGGGCTTCAGCGGGATCGACAAGTACTTCCTCAGACGCCAGTTGAAGAACGGGTGGAAGGTTGACAAGGTGAACTTTGGCGCCGGGAGCAGCGATGATGCTGGAGTGTCGATATTGATGCCGTACGTACCCGGCACGAGCAGCGTCCTGGTGCAGGTCCTCTGGAACTGCTACCCGGCCTGGAACTTCATCCATTACGAGTTCAGCATACAGATCAGCGGCCCCAGGGGCGTGCCGTACTGAGGGTCTTGCCCGAGCCGGATCGCAGGCATGCCCCTCCGTCCGGGCGCTGTCCCTGGGGAAGGAATGGGTGGCCCCCATTCTTGTTCAACACCTCACCTTATTGTCCCCTGGGAGTCGAGATACACCTGCCTTGGTCCGACCCGTTACTGACCCAATCGGCATAATGTCCAGGAGCGGATACCGGGCGAGGATACCGGCCATCGCGAGTTGGGCAGGTAATGGACAGCCCGGGACATCAGGCTGATAAGGACATGTCTTTCTGAGAACATGTGGCAGATCTGGTACATCATTTTAAGGCCAAAATGGGGCTTCTAAGCCCATAAAATGCCCTCTTTTCAGACAATCTTACAGCCATTACAATCACTTGCCTTGGTCCGACCCGCTACTGGACCCGACCCGCTACTGGACCCGCTACTGAACAGGCATATGAACTCCTATCATTTGCTCTGATAGGAGTCATCAGCCTGCGGGGCGGTTAAGGGGGACTCCATCCCCTCAAAGTAATAGCATACTTATCCGATAGGACAGTTTCTGTCAATATGTAGTGGTACTATGGGCATGGTTCTCAAGACGTCATGCTGGTCCATTTATCAAGACCAATATGTTGATATGTGCAATAACTATTCTCTTTGCCATCACCTCGAAACTGATGGTTTCATTGAAAAAGCATACCTCTCAATGAAGTCTTGAGCCCCTATAGAGTGAAGGTCAGTTATGCTCTCCAGAGGATTTTGATACATCAGCAGGGACTTAATCTTTGTCATGGCCATCAACTCGTGCCAACAGCAATCAGATGGTTTCAGGATAGGTATCTTTGAACAGCTTATACGTGTCGGGGTAGGTAGAACCAAGTTGCTTGAGCCCATTCCCAACTCTCTTCACCCATCCTTTCCCACGGGATTGAATCTCATCCAGGGCTGCAGAAAGATCTCCAGGCCTGTCTGGAATGAGAATATTGAACAACTGAGATACCTGGAAGAGATCCTTCGTAGACTTGACACTGCTCGATACGGGCCTCTCCCCGGCAACCAAGAGCTTATGGAGAGCATACCGGGCAGGATCAGGGATGTTTACCAGTACTCCACCCCCATTGATTACCGCTGCCTGAACATGAGTCTCAATGAGGTAGTCCAGGAACATTAGCGGTTGCGCAGAGGTTTTCAGCCTGTTGATGAAAACAGGCTTCAGATCATCAGGCTTTTTCGCGGGGGTGAGGATATCAACCCGCAATTCCTTTCCCCGGATATGGAATGATGTTGAAGGATTCTTGTGGTTCAACGGCGGAATGGGGAGAAATCCCATTTGAAGGCTTTCCAGCGTGCCGGGAATATCTGCAAAGAGATCAGGCACAGCGACTTCCATGCGAGCTGATCCAGCGATATCGATGTCCTGCGTGCGAAGAGACGGCTTGTCCCATTTGACCCCGAGTACATTCCCCATGACCAGGAATGCATGCGTGCCGACAAGGACCCCGCCCAGTCTGAAAAAACCACTGTCGGCCAATGCCCTCAGAACACGGGCCGTCTCCGCATCCGTGATATTGGCATCCCCTATGCGCAGTTGGCTTGCGAGCCTGCCCAGGGTCTCAGTCTCTTCTCTTATGTCCTTCCGTTCCCCCATATATTTTTCGATAAAACTGTCTATTGCTAGGTTCCTGGGGCCTATATAAATCTGGCGTGAAATTCCACCGGGCTCACTCGATTGGAAATAGCAATATTCTTTGCCCTTGACGGTTTTAGAGGTAAAACATCCGGAGAGTTTCCCCACCGATCTGTTTGCTTCAGCAATGATCAATTGCTCAACCAGTTCGGCATAGAGAGTTTGCGTGACCAAAGGCAAGCGCTTCATAGTTATACGTTAATTAGCATCAATCTACGTATAACTCAATGGGAAAACGAGTGGGTAATTATTTCAGGTTGGATCAAGAAATTATACCAAGTAGCATTATGCAGATCGGTATAAATTTAACTGATAACAGTTATGCTCAAATGAGATTTTCTCCCTCGCAGTGACCTCCCGATAAACAAAGGAAACCAAGAATAGGAGGTGTATCATGTTATTATCACAAGGTATCAATGTCTGTATGGAGTATCACAGGTCAAATTCCAGGGAAAATACAATCAGAGCATATGAGTTTGTCCTGGGAAGGCTTGATGAACAATTTAAAGACAGGGACATGAAATCTCTGACCTCTGATGAGATGCTCTCGTTCCTCAATCAGCTGTGCACGGGGGTGAAACAAAGGACGAAGCGGTCCCGATATTCCAGCGTCAGGTCCTTCTTCAACTTCATCAAGAACAACATAGACAGCAACTTTATCAATCCTTGCGATACCCCCATGTTCAAGAGGATCTTCAGACATGCTGATTCAATACCGTGGGATATCCTGGAGAAAGAAGTCGTTGACGAGGTTATCTCCAGGACGACCAATACAAGAAACCGGCTCATGCTTGAGTTGATGGCCCGTGGAGGCATGAGGATCAGTGAAGTGCTTAAACTGACTCCTGCGGATATTATCGATCAGAAGCTGATTCTGCGAAGCCCGAAAAGCGGCAAATGTAAATCGGCATGATAATCTGTACCAAAAATCGGCATATAAAAATGTACCACCT
>ERZ795031.2795-NODE-2795-length-16133-cov-6.554236_pt1 | contig 16133 bp, 10 predicted proteins | sample MGYA00375123_ERZ795031 | MGnify/ENA primary metagenome ERZ795031 (study PRJEB30166, sample SAMN05720159) | activated sludge metagenome | isolation source: anaerobic digester from wastewater treatment plant | place: USA | collected 2015-04-21 ... | reverse complement strand
TCAAGGCCGGAGGCGCCCAATGGGGGTTTTTCAACAGCTCCACAGTCACCGTTTAGTTTGGCTCCTTGGCCTTCACACTGAATGCGGAGAGCGAGATCACGCGGAGGAACCCAGAGGGACGGTCCGCAGATGGCGCAGATTCATGCAGAGGGGAGATGCGGGGGCCTGGGAAGGCCGATCTCCTGATTTGCCTTTTTGAGGATGGCCGCACAGGAGAGGGACGTTTCCAGGGGGGGGGAGCGAACCACGGCACACACGGAGGACACGGAGGGGAAGAAGAGGGACGGGGGGAGCGGGGCCGGGGGCGGGTAGGGGCGGATCATCATCCGCCCTCTTCGCGGACGGGAGGGCGCAGACGGTGGAGGCTTTTTTTTCGGCGGTCAGAGCGCTTGACGGGCATTGCTTAATCTCACTTTTTGTATTATACTGAGGAGTGCAACGGCGTGTGGCCGGCGGACAGACGATTCCGCCCCGCCTGTAGTGCCGGGCGCACGGCTCGCTTTCCAACCCGAGGAAGGGCGGAAGGGAAAGGAACGGAGCCATGCGCGGGAAGAGCGGATTTACCCTCATCGAACTGCTGGTGGTCATCGCGATCATCGGCATCCTGGCGGCGATTCTGCTGCCGGCCCTCGCGCGGGCGCGCGAGGCGGCCCGGCGTTCCAGCTGCCAGAACAACCTGAAGCAGTGGGGCCTCGTTTTCAAGATGTACAGCAACGAGGCGAAGGGGGCGTTTCCGCCCATGCTGGCGATGTATGTGCCCGCGGGGACGCTCCAGTGCGACACGTCGGACGCGGCGGGGCGCCCGTTCGTCATCGCGGCGGGCCCCAAACTGACGGCGATCTACCCCGAATACCTCACGGACCCGGCGATTGTCTTCTGCCCCTCGGATCCGGAGGACAAGCCGGACGACGCGAACGCGCGGTCGGACTTCATCGGGGAGAACGGGATCCCGGTGCGGCAGGGGGAGCCCATGGTCACGCAGCCCTGCACGGGCCAGACGCGGGGGCTGCAGATCGCGGACCTCAGCTACCAGTACCTGGGCTGGGTCTTTGACCTGTGCGACACCACCCACGAGGCCGTCACGGTCAGCAATCTGACCGGCCCCCGCCAGATGCTTGAGACGGCGGTGGCGGCGGGCCTGCTGAACTTCGCGCTGGGCAACGTCGGGCCGAACAGCGAGTCGCAGATGGACCAGGACCAGACGGTCTCGCCGGGGTTCGGCAACGGCGGCTCGGGGCTTCCCGGCACGACCGCGGGCCCGGACACGGTGTACCGCCTGCGCGAGGGGATTGAGCGGTTTCTCATCACGGACATCAACAACCCCGGCGCGAGCAGCATGGCCCAGAGCACGGTCTGGATCATGGGCGACGGCGTGAGCGTGTCCATCAGCGAGTTCAACCACATCCCCGGCGGCTCGAACTTCCTGTACATGGACGGCCATGTGGAGTTCATCCGCTACCAGGAGCTGGGGCCTGCGCCGGTGAACGGCGTCATCGCCAGCTTCTTCGGCACCATCATGGGCGGCTTCCTGTCCTGACCCGTCCCGCCTGAAAAACAATGGCCGCCGCGTCCCGGGGGGCGCGGCGGCCTGTTCTTTCCACGGGGGTCAGCAGCGGCGGCCGTGGGTCAGTTTCCAGGGCGCGCGGTACTCGCAGCCCACCAGCGCGTCGGCCTTCGGGTTGCCGATGACGGCCTCCTTCTCCACGTCCCAGTGCACCTCCGCGCCGCTTTTAAAGGCGAGGTTGCCGAGGTGGGCGATGCTGGAGACATAGTGGCCGACTTCCAGGTTCTCCACGGGTTTCTCGCGGGTTCTCAGGCATTCCAGGAAGTTGGCGATGTGCGCCGGGCGGGCGTCCTTGCCCGCGGGCGCCTTCACGGCCTCCAGCCCCTTCTTCTTCGGCTCGGGGATCAGCTCCCAGCCATCCTCATTAATGATCACCGTGCCCTCGGTGCCGCTGAAGAGCATGCCGTGGGGCTGGCCGCCCGGCCCGATGCCGCCCTGAATCTGGTGCTCGAAGACCAGCGTGTACTTCGGGAACTCGTAGACCGTCACCTGCGTGTCCGGCGTCTCGCTGTTGTCGTCCAGCACGAGCTTGCCGCCCATGCTGCTCACGCGCAGCGGCGGCTCCGGCCCCATGGCCCACAGGCACACGTTCAGCAGGTGCACGCCCCAGTCCGTCATCAGCCCGCCCGCATAGTCCCAGAACCAGCGGAAATTGAAGTGGAAACGGTTCTCGTTGAACGGGCGCTGGGGGGCGGGCCCCAGCCACATGTCGTAGTCCACCCCCGCGGGCGGGTCGCCGTCCGGCGGGTTGCCCACGCCGCCGAGCCAGTCGAGGTAGGCCCACGCGCGCACCATGCGCACCTTGCCGATGCGGCCCGACTGCACGCACTCCACGGCGGCGCGGTAGTGCTCGCCGCTGCGCCACTGGGTGCCCATCTGCACCACGCGGCCGTTGGCCCTTGCGGCCTCCAGCATGGCGCGCCCCTCGTCAATCGTCTTGCCCAGGGGCTTCTCCACATACACGTCCTTGCCCGCCTCGCACGCCATGATGGTCGGCAGGGCGTGCCAGTGGTCCGGCGTGCAGACGAGCACCATGTCAATGTCCTGGCGGTCGATGATCCGCCGGAAGTCCGACACCGTCTCGGGCGCCTTGCCGCGCAGCTCCTCCACCATCCGCGCGCGCTCCGCCATGCGCGACGCGTCCACATCGCAGATTACCGGGCAGTCCACCTCCTTGTGGTGGAGGAAGCAGGGGAGGTCCGCCTGCGAGATGCCGCCGCAGCCGATCAGCCCGAGACGGATCTTCTCGCTGGGCGGCGGCGCGGTCTGCGCGCGGGCGGTGGAGAGCAGCGTCGGCACGGCGGCCATGCCCAGCGCGCTGGCGGTGATGAACTCGCGGCGGCTCGGGGTGTCCATGTTCATTGTCCTTCCGGTTGCTTCGTTCGGCTCCGGCGCGGCCCGTCCGCGCCCCCCAGAACACTAGCAGATTTCCCGCCTTGTGTAAACCTCCTTCCGGTGGCGGTGTCCGGCCCCCGTGTGCATAATCGGGGGACCAACCCGCAAGGAGCCGTTCCCATGCGTTCGCATCTCCCCGCCCTTTTCGTTTTCGTCTGTGCCCTTGCCGCCGCGCAGGCGGAGCCGGGACTTGCCGGGTTCGCCTCGGTCCACGAGGCGGTGGCCGCCGCGAAGGGGGCACCGGTTTTTCTCCCGGCGGGGGAGTGGCGCGTCTCCGAGCCCGTCGTCTTTCGCGGCGCGGGCGGCGGCCTCCACGGCCCCGGCACGCTCATCCAGGAGAACCCGGACGCGCCCATCCTTCGGATAGACGGCGCGGAGAACGTGCGGATCGAGGGCATCACGCTGTGCCGGCCTCCGGACACCGACGCGGCCGCGCCGGGAATTCTGGTGGAGAACGCCCGCGACATCGTGATCCGGGGGGTGACGGTCCGGGGCAACCGCGCCCGCGAGGGGGCCGTGGAGGTGCGCGACTCCGTGGGCTGCCGGATCGAGGACTGCGAGATTCTCGACTACAAGCGCGTCGCCGTGGACGACCGGACGGGGCCAAGCGAGATCCATTACGGCTACGCGTTCAAATGCATTGACGGCACCGGCATTATCGCGCGCGGGGTCGAGGACCTGTCCATTGTCAACAACCGGGTGGTCGAGCGGCGGCTGATGCCCACCCGGGAAATGAAGGAGCAGCACGGGCTGGGGAACCTGACGGAGGGAAAGCACCCCACGAAACCCGGCGACCTGGCCCAGGGCGTGGTCGAGCGGGGCCATGTCAACAACTGGCACCAGGGCTCCGCCATCCTGGTGACGGACCCCGAGAAGTCGCGTTTCATCCGCGTCACGGGCAACTACATCGAGAACGCCGCGCAGGGCATAGACCTCCACTGCGACCACGCCGTGGTGACGGGCAACACGGTGAACCGGGGCATGATGGGCATCAAGATGACCCACGGCTGCCGGAACCTCATCGTGTCGGACAACCTGCTGTCGCGCATTGACCTGTGGGGCATCCTCATGAACCCCGGCGCGGCCTCGCACGCCGCGGAGCCGGCGGCGGAGGGCAGGGAGGCGCGCCCCGCAAACGTGGACGGCGGCACGGTCATCGCCAACAACATCATCACCGACTACGGGTATGGAAACGAGTACTGGAACTGGGGCGGCGCGACGGACGACCAAGGGGGCAGCTACGCCCTCGCCTTCTATGAGGGCCAGCTCCCGGAGAATCCGCCCCTCCGCGACGTGATCGTCACGGGGAACATGGTCTACGACACGGGGCGCGACGGCGTGCCGGAGGACGGCAAGATCGCCACGCCCGCGCCGCGCTACCAGTGGGCGGTGTACATCGGCGCCTGGGGAAAGAAGGACAAATGCCCCACCTGCCCGCAGGGGCTGCGCTTCTCCAACAACCTCTTCCACCCCGGTACCCAGGGCGTCTCCAACATTCCCCTGGAACCGTGAGGGGGGGGCGGCCGCAGATCACTCTGCGGGCAGGATTCGCTCAAGCTCCTCAACCAGCGAAGGGATGTCCTGCTGGACGGTCATCCAGAGGACATCAAGGTTGATGTCGAAGTAGGCGTGAACCAGACGGTGACGCATGGCGACGATGTCGGCCCAGGGAATGGCGGGGTTGGCCTCGCGGGTTGCGTCGCTGATGTGAAATGCGGCCTCCCCAACAATTTCCACCGCCTTCACAATTGAGAACACAAGCATCTGGTCGCTTTCCAGGTCTTCCCGTGTGCGGCCTGTCGCGAACACAAGGGCCTGCCGCGCTGCGTCCCGCATGTGTTTGAGGCAGAAAAGGTCATTCCTGCGCATATTGGACCACCGCCTCCGCGAGCACTTCGGCCCGAAAATACCGGCTCAGGTCTTCAGGGGTTCGCAGGTCCACCTTTCTTCCGCCGAACAGGTGCGCCAGCTCGCGTTCCATGCGCCCCATTCGAATAAGCCCCGGGGTGTTTCCGGGGAGAAACTCCACCAGCACGTCCACATCGCTGTCGGGGCGGAAATCGGAACGCAGGGCGGACCCGAAGACGGACAGCCGCCGTATGCCCTGCGCGCGGCAGAACGGTTCGAGCTTTTCCCTCTCAATCTGTATGCCCGTGTTCATCTCATTATCCCGAAGGGTGACCGCATCTATTCTACCAGCGTTTCCGTTCCAGCCGACAATACACGTTTCTTTCTTTCATGGTGGCTCCCGCCGTCAGAAAACCACCTCCACCGCCTTCCCGGCGGTGGCCTCCAGGTCCCGGACCGCGCCGCCGTGGCGGACACGCAGGGGGCCGTCGGTGTCCGGCGTGATGGTGGCCGAGGTCAGTTTGCCGTCCTGCCAGGCCAGGTCCACGGTGAATCCGCCCCGCGCGCGGAGCCCTTTCACCCGGCCGTTCTTCCAGGCGGCGGGCAGCGCGGGCAGCAGGTGCAGCTCCCCGGCGTGGCTCTGGAGGAGCATCTCCGCAACGCCCGCCGCGCCGCCGAAGTTGCCGTCTATCTGGAAGGGGGCGTGGGTGTCGAAGAGGTTCTCCAGGGTGGACTTGGTGAAGAGCGCCTGGAGGTTCTCCCAGGCCTTGCCGCCCTCGCCCAGGCGCGCCCAGAAGTTGATGATCCACGCGCGGCTCCAGCCGGTGTGCCCGCCGCCGTTCGCCAGCCGCCGCTCCAGCGACGCCCGCGCGGCCGCCGCCAGCTCCGGCGTGCCCGTCACGGTGAACTGGTTCCCCGGGTGCAGGCCGTAAAGGTGGGACATGTGCCGGTGGCCGGGCTCGGGCTCGTCGTAGTCCTCCATCCATTCCTGGAGCTGGCCGTGTTTCCCGACGCGCGGGGGCACGAGCCGGGCGCGCGCGCGCAGCGCCTCGTCCCGGAACTCGGCGTCCACCCCGAGCAGCTCCGCCGCCGCGGCGCAGTTGCCGAAGAGCTCCCACAGGATCTGCATGTCCATGGACGGCCCGGCGCAGACCCCCGCCGTCTGGCCGTCCGCCGTGGTGTATTTGTTTTCCGGCGAGTTGGACGGCGCGGTGACCAGATACCCCGTTTTCGGGTCCTCCACCAGGAAGTCCAGATAGAACCGCGCGGCGTCCTTCATGACGGGGTAGGCGCGCTCCAGGAAGGCGCGGTCCCGCGTGAAGGCGTAATGCTCCCAGAGGTGCTGGCAGAGCCAGCCCGCGGCGGCGGTGAACTGTCCCCAGCCCGGATGCTCGCCCGGCGAGGTGTATCCCCAGACATTCGAGATCGTGTGGACCACCCAGCCGCGGGCGCCGTAGTGGGTCTGCGCGGTCTTCCGTCCCGGCGTCTGGAGGCTTTCAATGAACTCCAGAAAGGGCTGGTGGCATTCGGACAGGTTGCCCGGCTCGGCGATCCAGTAGTTCATCTGGTCGTTGATGTTGTGGTGGTAGTCGCAGTTCCACGGCGCCTGGAAATGGTCGCACCAGATGCCCTGCAGGTTGGCGGGCAGGTCGCCGGGGCGCGACGATGACATGAGGAGGTAGCGCCCGTACTGGAAGTACAGCGCGTCCAGCCACGGGTCCGCCGCCCCCTGGTGGAGCGCCCGCAGCCGCGCGGGGATCGTCGCGCCGGGGGTCGGGTCCGGCCCCAGCGACAGGTCCACCCGCCGGAACAGCGCCTGATGGTCCGCCACGTGCCGCGCCCGCAGTTCGTCCCACGGGCGGGCGCGCGCGGCGTCCAGCGTTTCGCGGCACGTTGCCGCGGGATCGCCGCCCCGGTAGTCGGTGGCCGCCGCCAGCAGCAGGGTCACGGCGTCCGCCTTGCGCACCATGAGGCGCGCGCCCTCTGCCTTCACCGTGCCGCCCTCCGGAAGCACCAGCAGCCGCGCGGCGTAGGCCATGCCCTTCCCCTGCCAGGCCCGCCCGGACATCTCCAGCACGCCGCCCTCCAGCGGCACCGCGTCCACGCGCGGGTCGGGGTCCTCGGCCGTTTCAAACGGCGCGATGCGCGAGTCGTTTTTCCAGGGGCGCGAGCTGTTTTTCGGGTCGCGCTCCAGGCCGACGGAGAACGAGAGCCTGCCCGGCTTGTCGGCGGTGAGGCGGATCGCGATCACCTGGTCGGGGTGGCTGGAGAACAGTTCGCGCGTGAAGCGCGTCTTGCCGATGCGGTAGGAGACCCCGGTGGTCGCGGAGTCCAGGTCCAGCGTGCGGCGGTAGTCCGACGGTTCTTTTCCGTCCTCAAACGTGAAGCGCAGGTCGCCCAGGGTCTGGTAGGAGCCGAAGTTCACCTGCGCGCCGTTGCCCAGTCCCGAGCCCGGCCCCTTGCAGACCATGCTCTGGATCGTCAGTTTCTCCGCCTCCTCCACCCTGCCCTCGAACAGCAGCCGCCGCACCTCCGGCAGGTGCTTCAGCGCCTCCGGATTGTCCGCGTCCTGCGGCCCCCCGGACCACAGCGAGTCCTCGTTCAGCTGGATGCGCTCCTCGGCCACCCCGCCGAAGACCATCGCGCCCAGGCGGCCGTTGCCCACCGGCAGCGCCTCCGTCCAGACCCCCGCCGGGGCGTCATAGGGCATCACCCACCCGGATCCCTCCTCCGCCGCCGCCGCTTCCGGCGCGGCGCACAGCATCCCCTGCAACGCGATCAGGCCGATCACACCCATCATGGCACCGTTCTCCCTGCCCGGCACCGCCGTTCCGGCGCCGGAACATGGACTGACTCTACACACGCCCGCGCCGGGCGGTCAACCTGGGAAGATAGGAGTGTCCGCAGATGCCGCAGATTCGCGCAGATGGGGAAGGGAACGCTCAGGAAAAGGGGCGCCATGAGATAAGGCGTATGAGGAGGGAATGATTGACAGTTTAACTTTGAGATCAAAGCCTGAACAGTAAAGGCAGGGCGGCGGATGGGCTTTGTGATTGTCCGGCGGGTCTGGTATCCTTTCCGCACATGTCGGCGGGCGCTTCGGTCGCGCCGCGCCGGCCATTCCCGCGGTCAAAGGGCGAATCATGCTTACGGACAACATTCTTGCGCTCATCGGAAACACGCCGCTGATTCAGTTGCGCGGCATGCCCATCTACGCCAAGGCGGAGTTCCTCAACCCCGGCGGCAGCATCAAGGACCGCGTGGCCCTGTCCATGCTGGAGGGGGCGGAGGCGAAGGGCCTGTTGAAGCCGGACTCCGTCATCGTGGAGCCGACCTCCGGGAACACGGGCATCGGCGTGGCGCTGGTGGGGCGGCTCAAGGGCTACCAGGTGCGCATCGTCATGCCGGAGAACATGAGCGAGGAGCGCAAGAAGCTGATCCGCGCGCTCGGCGCCGACCTGGTGCTCACCCCCGCGGGCGAAAGCATCGCCGGGGCCGTCGAGTGCGTGCGCCGCATGCAGGCGGAGGACCCCCGGATCTTCGTGCCCCAGCAGTTCGAGAACCCCGACAACCCCCGCATCCACTACGAGCAGACCGCCCGCGAGCTGTGGCGGCAGATGAGCGGCGACATTGACTGCTTCGTCGCCGGGGTCGGCAGCGGCGGCACCCTCCAGGGCGTCGGGAAATTCCTGAAGGAGCACCGCCCCTCCGTGAAACTGGTCGCCGTCGAGCCCAAGAACGTGTCCGCCCTCCTCGGCCACGAGCCGGGCCTCCACCAGATACAGGGCATCGGCGACGGGTTCATTCCGCCCATTCTCGACGTCTCCATGATTGACGACGTCATCGAGGTGACGGACGAGCAGGCCATCGCGACCACCCGCGAGCTCGGCGGGCAGTTCGGCCTGCTGGTCGGCATCTCCTCCGGCGCGAACGTCTGGGCCGCCCAGCAGATGGCCGGCAGGATGAAGGGAAACATCACCACCGTCCTCTGCGACCGCGCCGAGCGCTACTTCAGCACCGCCCTCATGTAACCCGTCCGGCGGTCTTCGTCCGTCGCCGCAGGGTCCGCGCACCCGCCGCCGCCAGCAGAACCGCCAGCCCCGCGCCCGCGCCCAGCGGCAGCGCGCCCTCGGCCAGCACCTCCAGCACAAACGGCTCGCTCTCGTGCACGCCCTTCGAGTCGTCATACACGCGGACCGTGTACGCTCCGGCGTTGAAGGCCGTCACATCCGTCAGCGTGAGCGTGGCCGTGTACACGCCCAAAGACTGGCCATTGAAGAACCACTCGTAGGACAGGTGGCCCAGCAAACCGTCGCCCCCGGCGCGGAGCGTCACCGTGGAACCTTCCGCCACCCGCGACCCCGTCCCATAGATCACCGCCCGCGGGGCCGTTCCGCTTGGGACGTGGTCAATCACCCAAAGCGCCGCCTTTCCCTTTTCATCCGGTGGCGTGAAGGCGTTGTTGTCCACCTGTACAAAGAAGAGGCGCTGCCGGTGCGCGAAGAGGGCGCCGCACCTCATTAGGGGAGACGCGGAGGAAACGTTGTCATCCATGTCCGCCGCCAGCTCCGTTTCCCCCGGCGTGCCGTTGGTGCGCCAGAGGCTGACCCCGTGCGCAGCGTCTTCCCAGGAGAAGTACACCCAGCCTCCGCATTTCACAAGGGGGGGGCTTACCGCAGGATCATTCATTGGATATCCGTTGAACCAGTCGATAGGCTTTATCGGTGTGAGCGCCCCTCCGGACGGATTCCATGAGTGCAGCCCCCGTACCCCCGCCGCATCAGAATCCACGGCCAGAATGAAGCGGCCGCCAAGCTCCGCATGCAATCCCCCCATGAAGGACATTCCGGAAGAGAGGAGGGGGGTGGCACTTGCCTCCATTGTGGTGAGGTTGAGGCACAGGCCCCGAAGGATGAGCCCTGAGTTGTCCGGGCCACAGATCTGCGCCCCAATCAGTGCGGGGCTGATTGTTGGGGCGTCTTGCCCCGGCAGGACCTCAATGTCGGACCCGTTTGTCCGAAGCAGGTAATGCTTCTCGTCGAAATAGGCAAGATCTGACACCCCCTCGTCTCCCCCGTATGCCCGGGTTACGGAGACCTTGACGACTCCCCCAAGGGACCACCCGGCATCCACGAGAACATGGTGCCTGTTGCTGTTGGTCTGGCCGACTTCCCCGAAGATATCGTGCAAGGTGAAGAGGTCGGCCGCCACACCCGTTCCGGCGGGGGTTCCGTCCGTTGTCCACAGGCAGAGGCCAGCCTCCTCGTCGTAAGCGTTGAAGACCAGACGATCCCCCAAGGGAAAGAGGGCGGACGGAAAATTGTAGCAAGTCCCGGTGTTCAGACCGGAGTAGAATGACTCCGGGGGGAAGGAAACCAGTGGCAAAGTGCCCTGTATCGTGCCATCCGAACACCACAGCGCATGATCGGTTCCCCAGTACAGCCGGTTGCGGTGCATGACGGCACCCGGAAGGAACCGCGACTGATGGTGATGAACCCTTCCGGCGAAAACGCGGTCTGTCACCATGACCGGAACATCGTCTCCGGAATCCATGCGCCACAACGTGTAAGGCGACTGTTCCACGAATCCCCCCTCGGAGACGGCGAAGTAGGCGGTGAAATCGTCTGCTGCGAGCACGATTGCCTGGCGTCCTTCTTTTCCGGGAAAAACCATCTCCCGGGTGCCCCCGGGTGTCCCGTCCGATACGATCAACTTGCCCGACGGGTTCATGTACCACGCAAAGACGCGGGGACCGCATGCCCAATACCGTCCCTCCGCCGCGGTATCTTCAAAAACGTAGAGCTTCCGGGGGGTAACCTCTTGGGCAAGGGCAGCGGTGGGGCAGAGAAACAGGGCGGCCAAAAGCACTCGCGTCCAGTTCGCCATGACTCCTCTCCTTACGATGCGGCGATTTCCACACATCGGGTGTCATATTAACACGATCCCTCCAATTCTTCAAGGGAAAGAAACTCTACGGGGCATTCGCTTTTGTTTCCGTGCCCCCATGACGATTTGATAGACTGGGCACGTGCTTTCGCACTAACCGAAAGGAACGGACGATGCGCGCAAGAGTCTTTTGTCTGGCCGTTGTGCTGGGGTTGCTGGCCGGGCCGCTGCATGCGGCGGTGACGGCGCCGAACATTTTCGGCGACCACATGGTGGTGCAGGCCGGGCAGGCGGTGCCGGTCTGGGGCAAGGCGGACCCGGGGGAGAAGGTGACGGTGTCGCTGGGCGGCCGCAGCGCCTCGACCACCGCGGGCTGCTGCGGCAGGTGGATGGTTAAGGTGCCGCCGGTGAAGGCGGACGGCCCGGTGGAGCTGACCATCTCCGGCAAGGACAGCACCCTGGTCTTCCGCGACGTGCTGGTCGGCGAGGTGTGGGCCGGGTCCGGCCAGTCAAACATGCAGTGGCCCGTGGAGTTGTCGCGGGACGCCGAGACGGAGATCGCCCAGGCGGACTACCCGCAGATCCGGCTGTTCTACGTGGAGCGCAAGGTGGCCGGGGAGCCGCAGGACAACTGCAACGGGACCTGGATGGTCTGCACGCCGGAGAACATCCCCGAGTTCTCGGCGGTGCTCTACTTCTTCGGCCGCACGCTGCACGAGGAGCTGAAGCGCCCCGTCGGCCTGATCCACACCTCCTGGGGCGGCACCCCCGCCGAGGCATGGACCATCCGCTGCGCGCTGTCCTCCCACCCCGACCTGAAATGCCTCGTGGACCAGTGGGATGACACCCTTCAGAAATATCCCGCGGCGATGAAGAAGTACAAGGAGAACCTGGCCGCGTGGGAGGAGGCCGCCGCCAAGGCGAAGGCCGACGGGAAGCCCGAGCCGCCCAAGCCCGGCGAACCGCGCGGGCCGGAGCATCCGCACCGCGCCTCGGGGCTCTACAACGCCATGATCGCGCCCATCGTGCCCTACGGCATCCGCGGCGCCATCTGGTACCAGGGCGAGAGCAACGCCGGCCGCGCCTACCAGTACCGGGAGCTGTTCCCCGCCATGATCGAGGACTGGCGCGCGGCGTGGGGGCAGGGCGACTTCCCGTTCTACTTCGTGCAGCTTGCCAATTTCATGGCGCGCGCGCCGGAGCCCGGGGAGTCGGAGTGGGCCGAGCTGCGCGAGGCGCAGACCATGACCCTCGGCCTCAAGAACACCGGCATGGCCGTGATCATTGACATCGGCGAGGAGAAGGACATCCACCCGAAGAACAAGCAGGACGTCGGGAAGCGCCTCGCGCTCAACGCGCTGGCGAAGGACTACGGCCGCGACGTCGCCTGGTCCGGCCCGATGTACAAACGCGTCCACTTCAAGAAGGGCGAGGCGCACCTGTGGTTCGACCACGCCTGCGGGCTGACCACGCAGGGCAACGCCCCGCTCAAGGGCTTCTCGATCGCCGGCGCCGACCGCAAATTCGTGTGGGCCGACGCCCGCATCGAGGGCAAGAAGGTCGTGGTGTCGTCGCCGCAGGTCCCGAATCCAGTGGCCGTGCGTTACGGCTGGGCGAACAACCCCGAATGCACCCTCACCAACGCGTCGGGCCTGCCCGCCTCCCCCTTCCGCACGGACAAATGGCCGGGCCGAACCGCCGGGAAGAGGTAACCCGCAACGCGGGAAAAATTTCGCGCCGGGGCGTCTTTTTCGGACGCCCCGGCGCGCTGTTTCGAGCACGGTATCTGCGGGGGACGGGCCGCCCGGAGGCGGGCAGCCCCTACCGCATGCCTATTTCAGATGCCGCTCCAGCACCGACTCCAAAGCATCCGCGGCTATCTTGGCCTCGACCACGTTTCCGGAAGCATCAATGAGCCAGTTCGAGGGAATGTACGAGACGCCATAGGCGGTGGTGGCCGGATTGTCCTCGCTGAATCCGCCGATATGGCACTGGGGCCAGGCCATTTCCTGCGCGGCGGCAAACTTGGCCGCGGTCTTGATGTCCCTGTCGAGGTTCAGCCCGACCATCCGGAGTTTTCCGCCCTCGCCGTACTCCTTCCAGAGTTTCTTCAGGAGGGGAATCTCCGCCTTGCACGGCGCGCACCAGGTGGCCCAGAAGACCAGCAGCACGGGCGTTCCCTTTTCGTCGCCCAGTTTCCATTCCTTGCCGTCCAGCGTGGTGCCCTGCAGTTCCGGGGCGACGGCGCCCGCCCCCGGCTTGGGGATGGCGGAGAAGGCCAAACCGCCCAACTCCAGCGGGGCGGGTTGGTCCGGCGCGATGGTGAAGGCGCGCTCCGCGCGCGCCGCGGCCGTGCCCCGGCCGCAGGCGTTTTGCGGCGGCGCGTCATGCAGCGTGGCCGTGAGGTCGTAGTCGCCGGGCGGGAGGCAGTCAAGCGTGAAGGTTCCGTCCTCCAGCACGATGGGCACAAAGCCGTTTTCCTTGTCCTCGGCGTCGTCGCCATGGCGGCGGGCCGATATGAACAGCCGCCGGGGGGAATGCCAGGGCTCTTCGGTGTCGGCCCCGAGGGTTGCGAAAGCGGGGTCCACGATGAGTGTGCCCCGCACCGCCCCACTGCGGTCCGCACAGAAGGCGACCTGCGTCGTCTTGCCGGGTTCCGGGGTGACATCAACGGCATGGCTCTTCACCCAGCGGCGCCATTCACCCACCCGCAGCGGCAGTGCCGGCACATAGTCAATCTTGAAATGGCCGGTTTCGTCCGGCACGGCGCTGAGGTTGAAGTGCACAGAGTCACCCGCATTCCATTCCCCGGGCAGCGCCACAGTGACGCCCACACGCGCTTTCTCCTCATTCGGCCGCTCCTGCACGGTCACAGTTCCCTCCAACTGGCTCCAGGCCGACAGGATCAGCGGGTCCTTTTCGCGGTGGTCCGCCAGCGGCCGAATCGCCCAGCCCGCCTCGTGCAGCGCGACAATCAGCGCCGGTCCCTTGCTGGGGCACAGGCGAAAATGCCCCTCATCGTCGGTGGTCGCACGATTGTACGGGTCATCCACGACGTTGGGGTCTATGCGCGTCTGCTCAATATAGGCGTTCTGGTCGGGCTCCACCAGCGCCACCGCCGCATCCTTTGCGGCCTGCCCGTCAGGCAGCAGCACCGTTCCCGCCAGCGGTTCCGCCGGTTCCATGCGTATGTCCGGCGGATTCGACGCGAACTCGGTGGCGTACACGGGGTCGCAGAAGGCCGTGTAGTGGTTTTCTGACGTGATGCGCACCCGCACTGCGCCCGGAACCTTCCCCATGCTTGCCCCGGTTTCCACGGAGAACCTGCCGTCGCTTGCGCGGTACTTGACCGGGTTGTGCACCCAGTAGGAGGCGATGGGTTCCGCCTTCTCGCTGCGGTCAAAATCAACCGTGAAATGCTTGACCGGCTTGCCCGTCACCGCGTCCAATACGCGGCCCTGAAGTTCCGCTGAGGGATACAGCACGAATTCCGTCTCATTCGCCTCCGTGGCGGACCAGTCAATGTCGCGGCTGAAGAAGTCGTCTTTCTTTGTGCTGAAGTCCATCGTGCCCTCTTCGGGCAAGCCGGAAAGCGCAAAACGGCCATCAGCGCCTGTCCTTGCATCATAACTGTATACGGCGATGATAGCGCGGCCCTGATCAACAGTCCAAAGATTGCTGCAAAAGCGCACCCCTTCCATGGGCGCGCCGGCGGCGTCATGGACGATGCCGCTCCAGGTGCGGCCCTTTGTCATGACGATGCGCAGTTCGTCCCGTTTCCTGCCCAGGCGCAGGTGTTGCGGCGCGAGATCCTCGGCAAACACAAAGAGTCGGCAGTCCTCGTCCGATGCGGTGGGCAGGTCAAAGCGCCCGTCCGCGTCCGCAATGACCGCGTTGGTGATCTCGCCCTTCCGAATCTGCTCCCGGTACTCCGCGATGTCCTCGATATTGGTGAAGTCCCGGACCATCACCGCGTCTTTCACGGGAGCCCCGTTTTCATCAACCACGACGCCCTTCAGCCGCACACCGCGCTTCATGGTGCAGCGGAACGTTCCCGCAAGGAGATCCTCGGACACCGTCACCCACGAACCGGAAGTGTCCGATGCGAAATCGGGGTGTTCCAGACGGCAGGAAACACGATGGCTTTCCTCCGGAATCTGTGTCCGCCAGCGGCCTTCAGCGTCCGTCACCGCGTCGCCACTCCGCGTCATGCCCATATCCACGAAATAGAGCACTTCAACCTTTACGTTCGGCACGGGGTTGCCGTCTTCATCCACCACAACGCCGCCCACGTCCACCATGGGCTTCTCTTTTTTGGTGAAGAAGCCCGCCGCCTTCTGGAAGTTGTCAACGATGAAGTCTTCCGCGCGCCCCAGGAACTCGCTTTGGGCGGCAAGCAGGACGGCACCCGGCCCATTGCCTGGACGAATGCCCACGGCCGAACCCACCGCCAGGACCAGGCACAGCAGGGCCGCGAGGGGCGTCCAGCCCTTTACGCGGGGCTGGGGCACGCCGAGCACGCGCTCCACCCGGCGCAGCAGCACACCGCCGGTGGCCGCCATGGCCAGGGGTGCGGATGCCCTGCACTGCCCGGCCAGCTCCGCCAGGGCCCGCGCGTACAGCAGGCTGTCGCCGCAGCTTTGCACCGCCAGATCGTCGCAGCAGTTCTCGCGCTCCTCGCGGATGCGCCGCGACACCCACCACACGGCGGGATGGTAGAACAGCAGCGTCACAATGGCGGTCTGCACTAAATTGGCCGCGTAGTCATGGCGGCGGATGTGGGCCACCTCGTGGGCGAGCAGGGCGTGCACCTGGCCGGGCGTCAGCCCTGTCAGCACGGAAGCGGGCAGCAGGATGACGGGGCGGAGCGTCCCCACAACCATCGGCACGGCGACCCGGCCGGACTCAAGCAGGCGCACCGTCCTGGAAACGCCCAGCCGGAGGCAGGCCTGCTCCAGACTCTGCCGCCATAATGGCGGCGCGTCGGCCACATCGCGCACACGCAGGCGGCGCACCTGCAGCCAGCCGCTCAGGTTCCACAGCGCGAGCAGGCACACGCCACACAGCCACAGGGACGCCACGCCGGGCATCCAGGGATCCAGCGCCCCCCGCAGGCGGCCCAGCCACTCCGCAGGGGAGGCCGTGTGCGGTGCCGCCGCCGCGGCGGATGCCGGCGGCATCGGCGGCGGCAGGGGAACCGCGGGGGCGGGCGCGGACGCCGTGTCCGCACCGGGTGAGGGGGATGCGGGGGAGGCCGGAGTGACGGGGGGCGCGGTCACCACGGCGGCGGGAGGCAGCACGGCCAGGGTGGCGAACGGCATGGCCGCCATGACAATCAATCCCGCGTAGAGCAGCGCGTAGCGCACGTTTGCGGCGCTCTTCCGAAGCGCCACCATGAGCAGGCCCAGCAGGCCGGCCGCCAGAAGGCCCTGCCAGACGA
>ERZ795031.2788-NODE-2788-length-16156-cov-5.528601_pt1 | contig 16156 bp, 14 predicted proteins | sample MGYA00375123_ERZ795031 | MGnify/ENA primary metagenome ERZ795031 (study PRJEB30166, sample SAMN05720159) | activated sludge metagenome | isolation source: anaerobic digester from wastewater treatment plant | place: USA | collected 2015-04-21 ... | reverse complement strand
AGTATACCACATATTTTTTTGTCTCCAACCAGTACATCATTTGGCCACTTAATCTGAGCTTGAATATCGTATTCTTTTAGAATATCATAAACGGTAAGACTATATAGTCTTACATAATGCCACGGATTCACAGGACGCTTTTTAGGTTTAAAAAGCACAGAAAACCATAATCCTCCAGAATTAGAACTCCAAAAACTTTTTTTCCGCCCGTAAGCATTCTGCTGCTGTTTTGCCCAGACAACTGTTTCTGAAGGAAGAACTTGCCAGTTTTCCAACAGATATTTATTTGTTGAATCCAGAGTATCAAAAAAAATTGTTCTGTCACCAATCACATTTATCAATCCTAAATATCATTAAATTACTTTTAGATACTTTTATTATACATGTCTTAATAAGATTTTGCAAATAAAATATTCCCTGATCTGTTAATTATATATAAATTTTTGCCGGCCGGTCAAACTTCTCTTTTTAAGCTTTTTAAAGATATACCGATAGTTGATAATGCTTCATACCAATTTATTTTTAATTTATTAACCGTAAATATACTTGATCATGATATAATACTTTAAAAAGAACGATAAGTGAGGAAGAGATGCGTAATACTATTTTTAGATCTATACGAACAGAGTATAAGGAACGATATAAAAGATTTGAATTTTATATATTTCTTTGCTATATAGCTTTACTCACCATAAGTTTCTTTGCAGTCAAAAGTGCAAATATGAATACAGCTCTTGAGTCTTCATCCTCTAAACACCTTGTTCTTATACTGTTTGGAATTTTTCTTTTTTTCCTCACAATTATTCTCCCTGAAAGGTTTTTAAGGAGATTTATACCAGTACTTTTTTTTCTGACGGTTGCCGCACTGGCATTTGTTTTGGCAGCTCCCAAGATTTCCGGTTCCAGGCGTTGGATAAGTCTCGGTTTTTTTAATTTTCAGCCTTCAGAATACTTTAAGCTGGCAGAGATTCTTTTTCTTTCGGAAGTGCTTGCAGCGAAAAATTCTAAAGTATATTATTTGGCTTGCTTGTCAATATTTTTTTCGGCGATCCTTATATATAAGGAACCTGATCTTGGAACAACTCTGATTGTTCTTTCAATGTGGCTTGTAATGACTATTGCTTGTGCCAAGCATGAAAGAATTTGGAAAGGTGCTGTCTGGGGGGCAATCCTTGCTTCTCCGGTAGCTTTTTTTATGATACAGGATTATCAGAGAGATAGAATACTCAGCATATTTTCTCCACAGCAAAACGCTACAGGTGCAGCCTATAATACAATCCAGTCCATGAGAGCTATTGGATCCGGTGGGATGCTGGGCAAAGGTTACATGAACGGAAATATGAATCTGGGTAATTTTGTTCCAGAGGATCATACCGATTTTATAATCTCTGTCATAGGAGAAGAGTTTGGCTTTATAGGCATATGCTTGATACTTTTTCTGTATGCAGTTATTTTGTACAGACTATACCGCGGATTTAGCCTTAGCTATGATTTTTTCTGGAAGTTTTATTTTCTTGGAAGCAGTTTTCTTATATTTTTTCATGTCTTTGAAAATATAGGGATGAATCTTGGAATAATACCTGTGACAGGTGTACCTCTTCCATTGATATCTTGGGGAGGAAATCAGATAATAACGTACTCAATATTGCTTGGGTTGGCTACTAAAGGATGCATAGTAAATAAGAATAAAAGACAGGGGTGAAAAAAATGCAGTTAGTTGAATCAGTACCTAATATAAGTGAAGGAAGAGATGAAAAATTAATAAACTCAATTGTCAGAGAAGTAGCTTCTTATAAAAACCTCTGGCTAGTTTCCAAGCTTTCGGATCCATCGTACAACAGAAGTTTTTTCACAATAGTAGGTAGTCCAGACAGCCTTGAAGAATGTCTGTACAATATTTCACGTATAGCTGTGGAAAAAATAGATATGAACTTGCACCGAGGTACACACCCAAGAATAGGAGCAATAGATGTTATCCCTATAGTACCTATTATGAATATTGAAGAAAAGCAGGCTCAAGAAGTTGTTACCTCCCTTTCTTCAAGAATATCAAAGGATTTCGCACTTCCGGTTTTTCTTTATGAAAAATCTGCACGAAAGGAATGTTTTAAAAATATAAACAATATACGAAAAGGTGAGTTTGAAGGATTGACTAAAAAAATGAAGGAACAGGCATTTGAACCTGATTTTGGTCCAAAGACCCCTCATAAGACAGCCGGAGCTACTATAATAGGCTTAAGAGAACCACTGCTCAGCATCAATTTTTCTTTCAGCATATCAGACAGATGGCTCATTGACCAGATAAGAAGAGAAGTTCTTATTGAACTGCCTTGTAGTGTTTTTGTAAGCAGAGATAACTACTCAAAGCGCTTTAGTCTTTCTCTTAACATCAGTGCCAAAGAGTACAGTATGATAGAGGTTTACGATAAAGTAAGAGAGATTGCCGAACATTTCAACTGTTCCATTACAGATGTAGAACTCGCTTCTCCTATCACCAGTTCGATGGCTTTAGGAGCTTTAGCTAAATTGACAGGCGGTCTTAAATCAAACTGCCATACAATAGAACAGTTTATTATTAGCAGCCTTTAAGTTTTAAATCATCTTCACATGATACGAATTTTTCTTATAGGACCATTAAAGAGTAGTTTTATAATTCAGGGTACAGAGCAGTACAAAAAATGGCTTAGTCCTTATACAAAAAATGAATTGATCGAGCTGGAGCTAAAAAAAAATTTCAGCAAACTTACAAAGGAAGAAGTGGCTGCTTATGACTTTTTAAGGATCGAACCTTTCTTTGAAAAGGATTCAGCTAATATAGTGCTTGATGAGACCGGAATAATGCTTTCTTCTGTTGAATTGAGCCGGAAGATAGTTTTTTGGAACAACTCTTCTAAAAAAAATATTAACTTTTTTGTTGGAGGTCCCTGGGGCCATGACAGTAGAGTTTATGCAAAAGCGGATATGGTTGTATCCTTATCAAAAATGACCTTTACCCACGAGATGGTTGTACTTTTTCTTTACGAACAGATTTATAGAGCCTATAAAATCATCAATAATGAAAAATATCATTATTAAAAGTAAGAGGTGTTTATGCTAGAGATAAAAGATATCTCATATTGTGCAGGAAATAGAAAAATCCTGAATAAAGTAAGTTTCACCTTTAAAAAAGATAAAACTTATGCTATTTTAGGAAACAACGGTGTAGGAAAATCTACTCTGGCCCGGATAATAATGGGAACGGAAGGATACAGAAACATTCATACCGGAAAGATTTTTTTTGAAGGAAAAGATATTTCAGAACTGAAAGTTGATCAAAGAGCAAGATCCGGTATAACCATGATATGGCAGGAACCAGCCAGATTTGAAGGAATTTCTGTTCGTGATTATCTTACACTTGGAGGGAAAGAAAACTTATCCGATGAGTCTATTTTAAAAACCCTTTCTTCAGTAGGTCTGAATCATTTCTATTTATTTAGAAAAGTTGATAAGACACTTAGCGGCGGTGAGAGAAAAAGAATTGAACTTGCATCGGTGATGATAATAAAACCTAAAGTGGTTATTTTGGATGAACCAGACTCAGGTATAGATATGATGTCTAACTCCATGATTCTTAACGTTATCGACTTTCTCAGGAGTAATGGTTCAACGGTAATATCCATAACTCACCGAGAAGAGATTGCCATGCTTTCTGATGAGGCTTTACTCCTTTGTGCAGGTGAGATTTATGCCTACGGTTCTCCTCAGTCGGTAAGCAAATCGTATAAAGATATGTGTGACAGCTGTTCACATATCAATATTCCTTTATCGTAATAGGAGGCCTATATGAGAATTGATCCGAACTACTCAAAAGAGTTTGAATATATTGCCAGAGCTTATGAACAGGCAGGCGGAAAAGTTGATTCCCTTCTTACCAAGGACATGGTTTCAATAATAATAAGCGGAGATAAGGTACTAGGAAGAAACAGTATTGAAGGCGTTACAATAGATTATAAAACCGAAGGGACTTCTTTAAAACTATGGATGAAAATTGCAGATAATGTTAAAATATTAAAACCCGTTCATATGTGTGTAGGTTTTCTTGAAAAGTATGGGGAACAAAATCTTGAATATTTTTTTGATATCGGCTGTAATTCTGAAGTCTCTTTTTTATCCCATTGTTCATTTCCAAACGCCCAGAAGATAAAACATTCTATGGTTTCGCACATTTTGGCACGCAGCGGTTCGAAAGTAGGATATGAGGATGTTCACTTTCATAACGAAGAAGGTTGGGTAGATCTTAACACCGATTATTTGGCTGACGTAGGTACGGGTTCTTCATACTCTACAAGGTTCAGACTCACTAAAACTCGTGTAGGCTCTATGAAAGTTCTTATGAATGTTGATCTAGCACAAGATGCTAAGGCTTTTCTTGAAACCAAGGTGTGGGCAAAGAAAGACGACAAAGTAGATATAAATGAAATTGTCAATCTTAACGGTAAAGGCTCTAGCGGGATAGCTAAAACTTATGTGATTGCACAGGATGAAAGTCAGGCAAAGGTTGTAAATGAGGCCTATGGAAACGCTCCTTACTCCAAAGGACACATTGAATGTACTGAAATAGTAAAAGGAAATGGCGTAGAAGTTTCTACAATACCTATACTTAAAGTTAAAAATGAATTGGCAGAACTTACTCACGAAGCTTCTGTAGGAAGAATAAACGCTTTGCAACTTGAAACACTTATGGCAAAAGGACTTACAGAAGAAGAAGCTACTGAACTGATAATACGTGGATTTCTAACATAAAATCTTCCTAACAGGAAGATTTTTTTATTCTTATATAGTATAATTTCTTTATATATGGAAAAATATTGGGGTTTATAATGAAAAAAAGATTACTTCTTATACTTTTTCCTTTCTTTTTTATCCTGGGGATGTCTGCGGATACAAAACATCCTTTGGAACTTATTTATATAGACAATCAAGATTACCGGTGGGAGTACTTGTTCTCATCAGAAGAACTTTCATTTTCGGATATTGTCCTTAAAAGCAACTGGCAAAAGTATTCTTCTCCCACATTACCTTTGGTAAAACCTCTAGATCATAATAAAATTCTTTGGGTTCGCTTTCTCCTTCCTTTTTCCGAATATGAGTACAGCTTATTTTCCAATCTTATAATATCTGACTTTCAGGTATTTATCGACCAAAAAGAAGTTTTCAGGTCAGATAATATTGCCGCAGAAATTAAAAACAAAGACACTTATTGGAGAAACCAAATTTTCTTTATACCCTCAGCTGCACAGGGACAGTACATTTATTATAGAATAGTATCTAATACTGCTAATATTGGTTTTTCTGGATATACCGTTATCGGAAAGAAACTTGATATACTTAGAAAGATCTTTGTTTTTGATCTGGATAGCCTTATAATAGCTCTTATACTAATGCTCTGCGGTATCTCTTTTATTCTGTTTTCTTTCATAAGGAAACAGTATCGTGCCAAACTCCTTTTTTCAGGAACTTTCTTTTTTCTTTTAGCTTTCAGAATTCTTTTTCAGACCAACTCTCTTTCATATATACTACAAAATAGCCTAATAAAAAATGTTCTTAATGATTTTATTCTTTATCTACTCCCTGTATCGGCTATCTTTCTGATAAAGACTTTTTTCAAAAAAAAGTTTTTTCTCTTCAATGTACGGTTCATATTACCTTTTTCTATTATTTCCGTAATTTTGTCTGTTATAAATCTTATTGATCTGATGAATTTTCCTATACTAATAAAGGTTAGATCATACTTTAATTTTTTCTGGTATATTTTTATTATATTTGTCATATCGTCTATAATTTCATACATTTTTTTTATATGTGACAAGAATTTTTCACGAACTTGCTTTCTTTACGGGATTTTCTTTATTTCAATATTTGTTGTGTATGAAATACTGGGGGGATTCGGATTTGTCCCTTGGCAGCACACCTACCTTCAGTGGGGTGCATTATTCTTTTCTCTGACAATAATAGTTCTACTCTTATATGAAATGACCCAAGAAAATATTAGATTGAAACAAAAACTTGACCAAACTGTTATTGAAAACAAGAATCTTATAGAAACAGATTACCTTGAGACTCAAAAAAACAATGGCTTAAAAAACATAATAAAAAAGTATTCAAGAGAAATATTAGATAAACTGGATACGCTTAAGTTTGAAAATTCCCAAAAGTATACTTTAACTCTATTAAGAAATTTTACTGAGTATGTATCTCAGATATCAGAAGAAGAGGCGACTTATGATTTATATGATTTTAGCCATCTGAAAGAGCTATCTACGATAATAGTAAATATAAAAAAGCATAATAAAAAGGCTTTTCAGGAAAGATTAGTTTTCTTTTTTTTAAATATTGATTTTCCGATAATTATTAAAAAAGAAAGTTGGGCTTTGATAAATTTTTTAAACTTCCTTCTGCTTAAAATAACTGACTTTATATATAACTCTACTGTTAATATAACCTATGAGGAAAGCCCGATTAATCATGCACTTATACTTTCACTGCCTTTAAAAAATATTACTAGGCAAAGCGAATTAATGATATGTTTAAATCAAAAAATCGATTTTTTTTCAACAAAAATAATAAATAACCTTTCTATAAGAGCTTCTTCAAAAGATACTTTGGAAATTTGTTTGGCTTTCAATCCTGATATTCTAATGCCCATTAATTTTTATGATTATAGAAAATCATATTACCTTAGGAATAACAATGATTTTAATATATCTTTTCTACACGAGGATAGTCGTGATTGTGATATAGCAAATATCCTTGAAGTTGAGGGATATAATGTCACAATATACGAAACTGTTGAAAAACTATTTTATAACCTAAGTTTTCCCGGAAAAGATATTTTTATTTTTATATGTCATTCGATAGATACAATTAAAAAAATTATTTCATCAAACATTATTAACTTACAAGATAACTTTACTTTTTTGATCACCTCACGGACCATTCTTTCAGGATTAACAATAAGCGACTATCTTTTTTTTGATGAGATATTTATCCAGCCTCTATCTGTTGAAGAACTAATTATTAAAATAATATCTTACGGTTGCATATCTCAACATGGCATAAAAAAAGAAGAAAAGTTATCTTTATTGGATATTAGCCAGAATAATCATTTCAGTGCCATACTAAGCACTATGCCAAGTATATACAGAATAAACAGACAAGATATTGCACAAGAAGGAGCATTTCGTATTTCAAAAGAAGTAGAACATGTATTCGCAGTAGAAAATAACACTCAATTCAAAAAGATACTGAATCTTTATTCTTTATTTTTTTCAAATCAGACCGAAGGAGATGCTGCAATAAGAAGTTGCTTCAAATTTCTTCAGGAAATAAAGAAACTGCCTTTCTTAAAGAATACTCCTTTTATAATTTCCGGAAGTGATTTTAGCAGCAATATTACTATTTTTAACGCTTTTGCTGAATTATTTACAATACACGAAAAGATTCTCGGTAATGCCTTTAATTACAATTCTAATCTTTTGGTTTCATCAGATATCTTTTTATCTTTAAATGATCCACAGAAGTATAGTTTTAGAATAGCCGACATTTTTTACGAACCTTCTACTAAAAGTTTTTCTATTCTTTTTGACTTCTATGATCTTGACGAACCCGATATAAAAAACCTTAAAAATGCCTCAAAGTACTTTTTTGAAAAAGCCTGGAACTCCTATATAAATTATGACTTTATTTCTTGCAGGAAATTCATAAGTGATGCTTACAGTATATATCCCGATGATGCTTTACTAAAACTATATTCAAAGCGATGTGAGTATTTTATTTCTTCTCCACCAAAGAGTTTTTCACAGCTTTTTGAAATCTTTTAACTAATATAATACAGGGCTTAGCCCTGTATTATATTTTGTAAATATGGGAGTATTTCTCTTTTATATATTCCATAAAATAAGATGGATCTGGTTCCTGACCTGTTATCATAGCAAGAAGCTCTTTAGGCTCATATTTTTTTCCATGAACATGAATTTTTTCTCTAAGCCAGTCTAATATGACTTTCAAATCTCCATTGGAAATACTGTCTTTTAGAGATGGAATATCCTTTTTCATCTGATTGTATATCTGGACGGAGTAGACATTTCCAAGCATATAGGAAGGAAAATACCCGAAACTGCCATGAGACCAATGTACATCTTGCAAAATTCCTTCGGAAGCCTTTAAAGGAACGATTCCAAGATACTCCTCCATTTTGGAGTTCCAAATCTGTTCAAGCTCTGAAACTTTTATTCTGTCGTTTATAAGAGCTTCTTCTATCTCAAATCTCATCATTATATGAAGATTATATGTGACTTCATCAGCCTGTGTCCTTATTAGGGATCGCTTAACAGTATTTATGCCTCTATAAAATCTTTCCATGTCAACACTTGAAAGCTCTGGAATGATCTTAATCGTCTCAGGGTAAAAGAACTCCCAAAATTCATGACTGCGTGCCACTATATTTTCCCATAAACGCGACTGAGATTCATGCATGGCCATTGAAGCTCCACTTGAAAGAGGAGTATCTGCAAGCTCTGATGATACCCCCTGCTCATAAAGAGCATGTCCACATTCATGAACTGTAGAAAAAAATGAATCCGAAAAATCATTATCCCTGTAAAAAGTTGTTATTCTAACATCGTTAGCTCCAATAGAAGTTGTAAAAGGATGCATGGATACATCAAGACGTCCGGCATCATGGTCATAGTTCATCAATCTTAAAACCTTTTCGCTTAACTTTCTCTGAACCTGCCTATCAACTTTCATCTTCAAGAAAGAATAATCATCATCAACCTCTTTTTCTGTTATTTTTTCAACAAACGGTACAAGCTCCTTTTTGAGATAGCCGATAACTTTTTTTACATCATTGCTCTTAAAACCAGGTTCATATTCATCCAGTAGAGCATCGTATCTATTTGTTTCATATCCAATACAGTCTGCCATCTTCTCAGTCAGCAAAACAACCTCTTGCAGGAAAGGCTGAAAAACGCTGAAATCATCATTGATTTTCGCTTTTTCCCATGCTGCCTGAGCTTTAGAAGAGGCCACTGAAAGCTGTCCGACAAGTTCCGGAGGAATTTTCTTTTGCTTTTCAAAATCTTTCTTCATTACCCTTACCAGAGCTCTGTCATTATCGCTTAACTTTTCCATTGATTCAGGTAAAGATAGCTCATTTAAAAAGTTCTCCATCTTTTCAGATGTACTCATTTCGAACGCATACGTTGATATTTCACCTATGGCCTGTGCTCTGCTTTCAATGCATTTTTTAGGTGCACCTGTTTCTATATCCCAGCGAATAAGAGATAATGCCTGATAATAGTACTGAATTTTCTTGACATATTTTTTAAACTCTTCTGCTTTATTCACTTGTTACACCTCCTTAGCTTCTGTTTATTAAATACTAGCAAATTTTCAGCAAATAATCAATCACCCTAATATTAATTTTAAAAGTATCAACACATAAATTTAAAGTATATTGACTGTCTACGAATGTATAATTATAATTGAAACTTTTGGTGCAAAGGAGTATTATATTATGATATATAATTTTAGGTATAATAAAAAAGTACGAGTTTTTTGTGCGGTTTTTATTTTCATTGGATTTTTTACTCTTTCATGGTTTTACTCTCTGTTACCAGGTGTTGTCACTGGTTGGATCTGTGCAGTTATGTTCGCAAGTATTTTTTTCTATCTACCTTTAACGGTTCTGCGCTATAAAGTTTCTGTTAACACATCAGCAGACATTTTATTTGCAGGCTATATGACTTATGCTGCCAAATACGATACTATACCCATATCCGAAATAGAAGGAATAGTCGAGCAGAAGAGGCATTTTATAATAAAATCAAAGATAAAGATATTAAAGGTCTCAAAAAATATTGAGAATATATATATACTGCTAGATTTAATCAGGGGGGAAAAAAATGAACGGCAGGGGAACGGTAGCTTGGGTTAATATTGATAATTATCTTTGGAATCTTGAACTTATAAGAAACACCTGTAAAAAAGATATTATGCCTGTAGTAAAAGCAGATGCCTACGGACATGGAAAGATTGAACTTTCAAAAGCTGCACAGAATGAGGGCTATAGTAAGTTTGCTGTTGCCTTTATTTCAGAAGCCGCTGACCTTATAAAAAATGGTCTGACTTGCAGATCCTTATATTCGGATACTGTGAACCTTACGAACTGAAAGATTACATAGAATTTTCCGATTATATTGTTCCAACCATTTTTTCAGCACACTTTATTGAGCAGGCATACGCATTATTGGGAAACGATATAAGAAAATTTGTATTTGATATCAAATACAACACTGGAATGTCCAGAGTAGGAATTAATGATTATGAAATGGATTCTGTCATAGATTTAATCAAGAAGTATAATCTAAGAATTAGAGGTTTTTATTCTCATTATGCAACGGCTGATGATCTGGATGACTTTGTTTCCATACAGTATGAGAAATACTTAAAGATGCTTGAATACATACTTTCAAAAGGGATAAGCATTTCACTGCGTCATATGTCCAATAGTGCGGCTGCAATGTTTTTCCCACAAAACTCACTAGATATCGTAAGGCCTGGAATTGCAACATACGGACTGCAACCGTCATCAAAAAAGTATATAAACGGTCTTAAACCTGTTATGGAAATTAAAAGTAAAATTATAAAATTGAATACTGTAGAAAAAGGCGAAACAGTAGGATACTCCAGAACATACACTGCTAAGGAAAAGCTTCAAACCGCTATAATACCGGTAGGCTATGCTGATGGTTATTTCCGATCTCTTTCCAACAGGGGAAGGGTTCTGATAAACGGCGAATACTGCGATATACTTGGCAGAATATCAATGGATCAGATGACCGTTGATGTAACTGGCAAAAACGTTGCTTATGATGATGAGGTAGTTCTTATAGGACAGTCAAACAATAGTTTTATCTCTGCCGATGAGCTTGCGGATATATGCGGCACCATAAACTATGAGATAACTTCAAAAATTACCTCTAGAATCAGACGCAAATACATTAAGGGAGGAGTTATATTTGAATGAAGGTATTGATCTTGCGAGCATAATCAAAGACCAGGGAATAAAACTTGGCAGTCTTCTTCAGGAAAAAGACATTCTTGTTAAGGATCTGGGCGCGGATATGACTGTAAAAATTGATCTTAAGCTCGTAAGCAAAAGACTTCAGTCAACGAAAGACGGTAAAAAATTTATTTTGCTCACTTTAGCTGATAAAAGCGGAGTATTAAGAGCAATCGACTGGTCTTTTCCGCAAGAGTATGACAAGAATCTCCGTATAGGTCAGATTGTCCGTGTAAGCGGACATACAGTGATGTTTGAAAATAGGCTTCAGCTTAATATTTTTAAAGAACAAGGTTCTTTGGAGGTACTGGACGAAACTCAGATATATCAGGAAAAGTTTATAGAAAAAAGTTCAAAGGATCCCCAAGAAATGATTCTATATATTAAAAATGCTATAGATACAATAACAACTCTAGGCATCAAAAAGTTGTTAGAATCATTCTTTGTGCAAGACAACGGCTTTATTAAAAAGTTTACTGAACTACCGGCTGGAATGACTGTTCATCATGCTTATAAAAACGGTCTTCTTGAACATACCTGTACTGTGCTAAAAATAAGTATCAATCTGTGTTCAATATACAAGGGTATAATCGATGAGGATATAATGATAGCCGGTGCTATTCTTCATGATATAGGAAAAATTTATGAATACTCTATATATCCCTATGGGATTGAAAAAACAGATAATGGTGAACTTATTGGTCATATAGTTATGGGCTGTTCAATGATCTATGAAAAAGCACGTAATATTGAAGAGCTTGACAACAAGACTCTTGAGCATATTGTTCATATTGTAGCTTCTCACCACGGAGAGATAGAGTATGGCAGTCCCGTTATTCCCAAGACTATAGAAGCACAGCTTTTACACTTTTGCGATAACATGGACTCAAAAGTGTCTCAGTTTAAATCCTGCATAGACAACTCACTAAAATCTTCGGCAGATAGTAACTGGACTGAATATGACAAATCTCTGGGCAGAAGATTGATGTTCAACAAAGAATTTTTCGCTGGAGGAACTATCTGATGGCAAAAAAAGAACAAAAATACTTGGTCATTGTGGAATCCCCGGCCAAAGCAAAAACTATAGAACGTTACCTTGGAAAAAACTATGAAGTAGTAGCCTCCAAGGGACATGTAAGAGATCTTCCAAAGAAAAAATTCGGCGTTAGCATTGAGAAAGGATTTTCTCCTGAATTTGAAATAATGGAAGGAAAACAAAACGTTATTGATGAAATAAAAAAGCTTTCAAAAGGTAAAAATATTTTCCTTGCATCGGATATGGATAGGGAAGGTGAGGCCATAGCATGGCATTTAAGTCAGATTCTTGACCTACCCAACGATGAACCCAACAGAATAATTTTCAGTGAGATCACAGAAACCGCAATAAAGAACGCTATTAACTCACCACAGAAAATTGATACTGTAAAAGTTGATGCTCAGCTCGCAAGAAGAGTTTTAGACAGGGTTGTCGGATATAAACTGAGTCCGTTAATATGGAAAATTATACGTTCAAACAACTCAAGTGCTGGACGTGTGCAATCTGCTGCTTTAAAAATTATTTCTGAAAAAGAAAGAGAGATCTTTCAGTTTATTCCAAAGGATTTTTTCAAAATATTTTTACTGTATAATGACTACAAAATAATTATTACAAAAGAAAATAATAAAAAATTGAAAATGGAAAGTATAAATGAAGCCAAAAGGGATGAAATTTTTACATATCTTAATAACAAGCAGTTCTTTGTAAAAGAAGTCAAAGATAAACAGTTAAAGCGAAATCCACCAGAACCATTTATTACAAGTACTTTGCAGCAAACTGCGATTTCAATGCTTGGCTGGACGTCAAAAAAAACCATGCAAGTAGCCCAACAGCTATATGAAGGTGTAGATACTGAAAATGGACATATTGCTTTTATAACTTACATGAGAACGGATTCGACAAGAATTTCAGACATAGCGTCAAAATCCGCAAAAGAATATATATTAAGTAACTATGGACAGGAATACTGCGGAAATTATAAAATGAAAAATCCGAAAAATAAAACTCAGGATGCCCACGAGGCGATCAGACCAACCGATACACAGATGAATCCTTCTCAGGCAAAAGCTCTTATAAAAGGGGATCTCTTAAAACTTTATAATCTTGTATGGTCACGTTTCATGGCCAGCCAGTCTACCAGTAGCTCTTATACAGAAAAAGTATACTGCATAACTGATGAAACTGAGAAGTATACCTTTGAAATTTCATCTAAAAAACTTAATTTTGAAGGTTACGAAATTTTCTACAAGAGCGGTGAGACAGAAAAAGAAGTTATTATACCCCAGAGCGGTAACCTTTCTCCAGTTTCTCTTAAAAGCGAAGCCGAACAAACCAAACCACCTTCAAGATATACTGAAGCATCTATGGTAAAAGAAATGGAGACTCTTGGAATCGGAAGACCTTCAACTTATGCAACTGTTCTTTCGACCCTTTATGACAGGAAATATATTGTGAAGGGTGAAAAAAATGTACTTATTCCAACGATATCCGGTTTTTTAGTGAATGATTTTCTTAACAAAAACTTTCCAAATATTGTAGACGCAAGTTTTACCGCAAATATGGAAAATGAACTTGACAGGATAGAAACTGGTGAACTCGGATACTGCGATCTTATGGAGAATTTCTACTCCTCATTTAAGATAAATTTATCTGAAACAGAACATAATATTGTCAAAGAACAAACCGAACTAAGCTATCAGAGCAATATAAAATGTAAGAACTGCGAAGAAAATATGGTGCTTGCTTTTGGAAGGTATGGAATTTATTTAAAATGTCTTAAGTGCAAGGAGACCAAAAAAGTAAGCTTTGATTGTCTTGCGGTAACGCTGGGAAATAAAGTCTTTTTCAACGCTGATTTTTCAGATGCATCGGCTGTTCAGGAAGAAAAAAGCTTTGGCAAATGTCCCAAATGCGATTCTGACCTTGTATTGAAAAAAGGAAGATACGGAGATTTCATTGCCTGCAGCAACTATCCAACCTGTAAGTTTACTAAGAATATTCCTGTACGCGGACACTGTCCAAAATGTGGCTCAGAAGTTATAAAACTTCGGTCAAAAAAGGGAAAGATCTTTTATGCCTGTACTAATGAACAGTGCAAAGAACTTTTCTGGTACGAACCTTCCGATCATATCTGTCCTGAATGTGGAAGCAAGCTTTTTTACAGTTATAAAAATAAATCCGAAAAGCTTTTTTGTCTTAAAGACAAAACCTACTATGATGAAAAGGAGATGCCACAAAAATGAAAATAGGTATTTTGGTCGGGGGACCTTCCAATGAAAGCGAAATTTCCTATCTCAGTGGGAATAATATTTTAAACTCCCTTAACAGGCTGGGATATTCCTCTTTTCTTATGGATCCCAGAGATAATGATTTTATAGAAAAAATTGACTCATGTGATCTTGTTTTTAACCTTATACATGGAGCAATAGGCGAAGATGGAAAAGTTCAGGGTCTTTTAGATCTTAAGGGGAAAAAATATACCTGTTCTGGAGTATCAGTATGTTCAAGTACTTATGATAAGTATGTTTTTTATACTCTCTTTAAAGATGTTATAAAATGTCCCGAAACATATCTGACTAAAGAAATAACAGCAGAACCTTTTGATTATCCCTTTGTTATTAAGCCACGATCAAGCGGCTCGAGCAAAGGTGTTCATATTATACATTCTCATGAACAGTACCTTCAGGCTATGGATCAGGAGCTCAAAATATACGATCAGATGCTTATTCAGCAATACATAAAAGCACGTGAAATAACTGTGTCTGTACTTCAGAACAGATCTGAATACGAGATTTTACCCATACTTGAACTGAGACCTAAGAACGAATTTTATGATTATGAGTCCAAGTATACAGATGGCATGACAGAGTTTATAGTTCCTGCTAATCTGAACAACACGGAAATGGAGTCGATAGAAAAAGCATGTCGAGCCATTACTTCTGTTCTGGATCTCAAAGATATGTTCAGAATAGACGGTCTTATATGGAATAACTCTTTTTATGTTCTTGAGGTTAACACTGTTCCTGGAATGACAAACCTGAGCGATCTTCCACAGTCAGCATATGCTAAAGGTATGACCTTTGATCAGATAGTTGATACAATAATCAAAAATCATATATAAACCGGAGGTAGTCTTATGGTACTTAAAGGCACAACTGTTATAGGTGTAAAACGAAACGGAAAAACAGTTATTTGTGCAGATGGACAAGTAACTCTTGGCAATACTGTTTTAAAAGCCACTGCACGAAAAGTCAGAAGGCTGGGAGAAGGAAAGGTCGTAGCAGGATTTGCCGGTTCGGTTGCCGACGCTCTTTCACTTTTTGAACGATTCGAAATAAAGTATAAGAATTCTAATTCAAATCTTTTAAAAGCAGCTGTTGAACTAACAAAGGAGTGGCGAACCGATAAAGCACTGAAAACTTTGGAAGCCATGCTTATTGTTGCTGATAAGGAAAGCATGCTTCTTATTTCAGGAAACGGTGAGGTTATAGAACCTCAGGATGATGCCATAGCTATAGGGTCAGGCGGTCCTTATGCCCTTGCAGCCGCAAGGGCCCTGCTTGAAAATACTGAGCTTTCGGCTGAAGAAATAGCTCAAAAAGCCATACTAATTGCTAGTGATATCTGTATATACACTAACTCCAACATAGTGGTGGAAAGTGTATGATGAATGAATCGGTATGGGTAGTTGAATCTGCTCAGTTATTTAATCTCCTTAAGTTTGAAGCACCTTTCCAGCTTTTTCCATTTCCGCTAATGGAAAAGGTGTTCCAAAAATGTTTCTTCAAGCTACGTGATTCTGTTGAATCTGACGAATCTATCAAACAGATTATTCCTTATGTGGTTTTTATAAATAAAGAAAATGATGTTTTTCTTGTTAAAAGAACTAAGAAGCAGTCTGAAAAACGGCTCCATGAAAAACTTTCTGTGGGGATAGGAGGACATATAAATCCGTCCGATGATGCCATTCAACCAACAATGACTTTCTTTAATGGGCTTAACAGAGAAATAAATGA
>ERZ795031.2783-NODE-2783-length-16177-cov-19.041062_pt1 | contig 16177 bp, 16 predicted proteins | sample MGYA00375123_ERZ795031 | MGnify/ENA primary metagenome ERZ795031 (study PRJEB30166, sample SAMN05720159) | activated sludge metagenome | isolation source: anaerobic digester from wastewater treatment plant | place: USA | collected 2015-04-21 ... | reverse complement strand
GTTTGAAAATGAAATTTTGAATCCGCCAGTAGGCGGACAAGTTCCGCCCGGAGGCGGACAAGTTTATTTTATTTTTTATCCTTTATCCTTGAATTTTTCTGTTAAGCTAGATTAAAACAAGTTCAAGCCATGCCACACAACACCAAGTATGTTTTTGTTACCGGCGGAGTTGCCTCATCGCTGGGAAAGGGGATAATATCAGCTTCACTTGGGAAGTTGCTACAAAGCAGAGGTTTCTCGGTAACCATTCAAAAACTCGATCCATACATCAACGTAGATCCGGGAACTCTAAACCCATACGAGCATGGCGAGTGCTACGTAACCGAGGACGGGGCAGAAACAGACCTTGACCTGGGACACTACGAGAGGTTTTTAAACCTCCCAACATCCCAGATGAACAACGTTACAACCGGTAAAATTTACCAAACTGTTATAAGCAAGGAGAGGCACGGCGATTACCTGGGTAAAACCGTCCAGGTTATTCCCCATATTACCGATGAGATAAAGCGAAGAATAAAACTCCTTGGAACGAAGCATAAGCTCGATGTGGTGATAACCGAAATTGGTGGAACAGTAGGCGACATTGAATCGCTACCTTACATTGAAGCGGTGCGCCAACTTAGGTGGGAGCTGGGTCCAACCAACTCCGCATTCATCCATCTTACACTGGTGCCCTACCTGTCAGCTTCGGGTGAACTTAAAACAAAACCCACCCAGCATTCCGTTAAAGTGCTTCTTGAAAATGGTATCCAACCGGATGTTCTGGTACTAAGAACAGAGAAACCCTTAAATGATGACATCCGTCGCAAGGTAGCGCTATTCTGCAACGTTGATTCCTCGGCAGTGGTTGAGTCTATTGATGTAAAAACTATTTATGAGGTTCCGCTACTTATGCATAAGGAGAAACTCGACGAGACCATCATGAAAAAACTCAACCTGCCTGTTCAGGAACCTCCCAAACTTGACGATTGGAACGAGTTTATAAACAAGCTTAAAAATCCGAAGTCGAAAGTAAAAGTTGGGTTGGTTGGAAAGTACGTTGAGCTACACGATGCCTATAAATCAATTGTTGAGTCGTTTATTCATGCCGGAGCGGTAAACGAATGCCATGTTGAGCTCGAAATGATTCAATCGGAAAGCATCACCGCATCAAATGTAAAAGAGAAGCTGGGCCACCTGCAGGGCATACTGGTAGCGCCCGGTTTTGGTCACAGGGGAGTTGAGGGCAAAATTGAAGCCATTCGATATGCCAGAGAGAATCAAGTCCCTTTCTTTGGCATTTGCCTGGGAATGCAGTGTGCTGTAGTTGAGTTTGCCAGAAATGTTCTGGGCTTGCAGGAGGCCAACTCTACCGAAATGGTGCGCAATACGCCCTTTCCGGTAATTGATTTGATGGAGGAGCAAAAGGGAATCACCGACATGGGTGGCACCATGCGGCTTGGCTCCTACCCCTGCCAGGTAAAAAAGGGAACTAAAGCCTACATGGCCTATCATAAACTAGAAACCCACGAAAGGCACCGGCACCGCTACGAGTTTAACAACCAGTTTTTGCCCCAGTTCGAGGCAGCCGGCATGGTCGCAGCCGGCATTAATCCAGAAACCAACCTGGTTGAAATAATGGAAATTTCTTCTCATCCGTGGTTCGTTGGGGTGCAGTTCCATCCGGAGTATAAAAGCACGGTTATTAACCCGCATCCGCTTTTTGTTGAATTTGTTAAAGCCACCATGAATTTTGGTGGCTAACCATCCAAATATTACTACCTTTGCCACCCTAAAAGGATGGCTTTTTTTCACTTAAACAACCAGAAAATCAGCAGCAGATGGACAGGAATACAATATTAGGTTTAGTGCTTATTTTCTTAATCATGATTGGCTTTGGGTACCTTGCCGCACCTTCAAAAGAAGAGCGTGAAGCCTACGTACGTAAAGCCGATTCGTTAGCCAGGGTGCAAGCCGAGTATGAACAGAAAAGAGCCGAAGAGGAAAAGGCTAAGGCTGCCATGCTTGCTGACACCATTCAGAAAAAGGAAGTTCAGTCCCAGGTAGGCTCATTTGCCCCTGCCCTGGAAGGTGAACGCAAGTTCATAAGCCTGGAAAACGACCTCATGCGCGTGGTGGTGTCGAATAGGGGTGGCAGAATATACTCCGTTGAGCTAAAAAAGTTTAAAACCCATGCCGGTGAGCCACTGGTACTTTTTAACGGCGATGACAACGAATTTGGCCTACAGTTCTGGGGTGAAAACAACGCCGTTAAAACTAATGACCTCTTCTTTGTTCCCCAAACCTCCGATACCGCAGTTACCGCATCGGAAAGCCAACCGGCCTCACTAACCATGCGACTTCAAATTGCCGATTCCTCCTACATCGACTACATCTACACCGTTAAGCCCAACAGCTACATGGTTGATTTTGACATCCGCTTTAACGGGATGACCAAGTCCATTGGCGGACAAGCCGGTTCAATTGATCTCCTGTGGAACCTCAAGCTCAACAGGCTGGAAAAGGGAATAGAGAATGAACGTAACTACACCACCATAGCCTACACCTTCCTGAACAACGACTATGAGGAGCTAAACCCGCGCAGCCAGGACGAAAAGAAAGAACTAACCACCAAGTTAAAATGGGTTGACTTCAAACACCAGTTTTTCTCATCCATACTGGTTGCCAATGAGCACTTCATCAACTCCGACCTAAAGATGACCAACCTGAACGATAGCCTGCACGTCAAGGCCATGGATGCCCGGTTATCGCTCCCTTTTAAAAATCAGAACGACGAAACCTTGAAGTTGGGCTTTTACTTTGGCCCCAACCACTACAAAACCCTAAAGGAATACAACCAGGGGTTTGAAAAAGTGGTGCCGCTGGGACGAAATATTGTCCGCTGGATAAACAAGTACGTCATCATTCTGCTATTCAACTGGTTAAGCAGTTTTCTAACCAACTATGGTATCATTGTGCTGATAATGACCATCATCATCAAGCTGGTGCTGCTGCCGCTCACCTACAAGTCGTACCTCAGCTCGGCCAAGATGAGGGTTTTGAAGCCCCAGATTGACGAAATCAGCAAGAAGTACCCCAAGAAGGAGGACGCCATGAAGAAGCAGCAAGCTGTGATGGCGCTTTACAAAAAGGTTGGGGTGAGCCCAATGGGAGGCTGCCTTCCTGTCCTCATCCAATTCCCCATTCTCATTGCCATGTTTCGCTTCTTCCCCGCATCATTCGAACTCAGGCAGCAGAGCTTTCTATGGGCCGAAGACCTTTCGTCATACGACTCCATTCTCCACCTGCCCTTCACCATCCCATGGTTTGGCGATCACATCAGCCTCTTTGCCCTACTCATGGCAATCTCAATGGTCATAACTTCCAAAATGAGTAACGACCAGATGGCCGACACTAACGCCCAGATGCCCGGAATGAAGTTTATGATGACCTGGTTGATGCCTGTTATGATGATGTTCTGGTTCAACAACTACTCCGCAGCCCTTAGCTACTACTACCTGCTTACCAACCTTATATCCATGCTTCAAACTGTGCTTATGAGACGTTTTGTTGATGACGAAGCCTTGCTGGCCAAGCTGCATGAAAATGCCAAAAAACCCGTAACCAAATCAAAATGGCAAATGAGGATGGAGGAAGTGGCTAAGCGTCAGCAGGAGCTACAAAAGCGTCAGGATGCTGTACGGAAAAAGCGATAATTTCAACATGCTGAATACAAACTAGTTATATAGCTACTAGTATAAAGGGGCCAGTTTAGCCCCTTTTTTTATGTTATATAAATATGTTAAAGAGCTATGTTGTAGAACTTCAAATATTTATGCGGGTTTCAGATAACTTATTAGTTTCTTTGCCGTAACAAACAATAAAGTATGCGTTAGCGCATCAGCAACTAGCAAGTCAACTTCAATACAACAACTACACCATGGCACTCAACCCCAGAAAAATACTCATCAGGGATGTAACCCTGCGCGATGGGCAGCAATCGCTGTTTGCAACACGAATGACCCAAAAACAGGTTGAACAGGTTTTACCTTACTTCAAGGAAGCCGGATTCTACGCAATGGAGGTTTGGGGCGGCGCTGTTCCCGATTCCATAATGAGGTATTTGAACGAAGATCCCTGGTACCGGCTAGAAAGTATTAAAAAGGTAATTGGCGACTCAACTAAGCTGACAGCCCTGTCACGTGGTCGAAATCTTTTCGGCTACAACCCCTACCCTGAGGAGGTTATAGAGGGATTCAACAGAATTGCTGTAAACTCAGGCATATCCATTATGAGGATATTTGATGCCCTGAATGACACCAACAATATTCGTAGCACCGTAAAGTATGTTAAGGAGAATGGTGGTTTGGCCGACTGCACAGTTTGCTATACCGTTGACCCCAAATTTTCCAAAAAGGATAGAGTTAAGGCCGTAATCAACAGGAAAAAACTTCCAGGTAAAATTTTTACTGAAGCTTACTACTTATCGAAGGCAAAGGAGCTGGAAGCCATGGGCGCCGATATGATTACCATTAAGGATATGGCCGGACTGGTTACCCCCGATAGGGCCGCCAGCATAATTTCGACGCTTAAAAAAGAAATCAAGGTTCCTATTAACTTCCACACCCACTGTACACCTGGATATGGATTGGCTGCAACCCTTGCTGCCATTGTCAATGGTGTTGATATTGTTGACACCGCAATTTGGAACTTTGCCGGCGGCCCTGCTGCTCCTGCATTCGAGCTGATTCAAATTTTCTGCCAAAAGTTGGGAATTGAAACGGGCATTAACCTTAACGCAGCAGCAACCATCAACACCGAGCTAAAAAGCATCCGCACCGAGCTGAAAAGCTTCGATACCTACCCCCTACCCCACGAATTTGACATCACCCACCCTAACCTCCCTTTACAGGTTGACAGCCTTTTTGAACAAGCCATACAACAAGCCTTATCGGCCCAATACGACGAGCTAACCAAAACCTGCCAGGCAATTGAGAGTTACTTTGGCTTCCCCGCTCCCGACGAAACCGTTAAGCATGCCGAAATTCCTGGAGGAATGTACACCAACATGCTGGCTCAGCTTAAACAGCTAAAGTTGGAAAAGCTTCTTCCACGCGTGCTCGAAATTATTCCAACTGTCCGTTTGGATGCTGGTTGCCCTCCACTTGTTACCCCTACGAGTCAAATAGTTGGAGCGCAGGCCGTTAACTGCATAATCGACGAAAACAAGGGACTTCCTTTCTACACCACAAAATCAACCCAATTTGTCAACCTGGTCAAAGGCTCCTACGGCAAAACTCCCCTTCCCATTGACCCCCAATTTCGTCTGAAAATTACCGGCTCTGCCGAAGAGGTGCCTTTTAACACTGCCAGCTACAAGAAGCAACCCAACCCTTCATTTCCCGAGTATGGCGAAGGGGTTAAGCTGGCCATGAACGAAAAGGAAGAACTGTTGCTGGAGCTTTTCCCCAACGTAACCGAAAAATATCTTAGGGATAAACGTGTGGCTCACTTTGAGGAGCTAAAACGTAAAAAGCAGGAGGAAGAACGTCGGCGAATTGAGGAGGAAAAGCAGAAATACAACTCCATGACGGAGCAGGAGCGGTGGCAGCGGCTACAGACCGGATTAATAAGCTACTACTTCTAAAATTGCACTGTTCTAGTGAGACCGAAGGAGCTATACAAACAGCCTTGATGAGTTGAATTTGTGCTACGGGGTTGCAAATGCCCGTAATGCTTGTGGTATGTTGTTATAGGTTTTGGTTGATGTAGGGATTATCGGGGTTTGCCCCATCGCAGAAAGAATGCGCATACCACTATTTTCGCTTAGAAAAAACGCTGTAAACTGCACAGCAATATCAAAATTTGGTGCATTACGGGGAATTGTTAACCCATATACCATAGGCTCACCGGTTAAAGCTACCCTTGCATCAGGCGTGCTACCAACCACCTCTACCGAAACCCTGGAGTAAACCGATTCGTACTCCTTACTGGAAAGGTTAATTGCAGCGGGGAGTTCAAGATAGTTTAGTCCATGTTGCTGCGCCACCGACTTATAAATAAACAAATAGTCAATTACGTTGGCTTCAAGAAGCGCAATCAGGTCAACCTCCTTAGGCCTGATATGCTTCACGTCCTTGGCAAGAAGCGAATCGGCCAGGCCTGGCCGATGGTATAAATCCTCGGCAAGTCTAATAGTCATAATTGTTCGATAACCGCATGGATCGGAGTTCTCATCGCTTCTTCCAAAGGCTACCTCTTTGCTCAAAAGCACGGATGGCCAGCTGGAACCGTTAATACAGTCGGCAAGCCTGGACTTATCATGGTAGGCAATAACCATTTCGTTGCTGGCGAAGGGGATGCACCATGTAGCAAAACCCTGGTCAATAAGCATTTCGACGACCTTATAGTCGGATGATACAAACAGGTCGCAGGGTTTATGAAGCTCCGAAATCTTTCTGGCACACTCCATGCTACCGGCTGCCTCAAGCAGGATTCTGACATCGGGATGTAACTTCATAAAGCTGTCGGCAGCCGCCTTCATGGGAAGCGAGAGGCTTCCCGCGTGAAAAACGATTAGCTCTTTTTGCTTACTTCTACCTGAATGGCACTGCAACACCACCAACGGAGCAATTAGCAGTAGTAAAAATTTAATTTTTCGCATGGTTGCTACCGGTTAATTGTCTGAAAGAATTCCTTAACCACCCGCTTCACCGAGGAGTTGAAATCGGCTTGCAGCTGCCTGTATGCATTGGCCAGAAGCTTGCCATCGGGTGTTAGAACAGAGCTGCCGCCATTCTTGCCACCCCTTGATTTGCTTATGATTGTAAAACCGAGGTTTTGCTCCGACTGCCTCACAAGCTCCCACGCTTTACGGTAGCTTATACACATCTGCCTAGCCGAAGCAGTAATGGATTGAAGCTCATCAACCAACAACAGCAGCTCTATTTGCTCCTGCGATAGCACAAGCTCGTTGCTACCCCTACGCTTTAAAAAAATACTGTAGTCGAGGTAAACATCATAGTATTTTGAGCCCTTTGAACCGGCCATAATATTCGGGTGAGTTTACTAACCAATTTCAAAAACCAGGGTTTAAGAAACTGACTGAAAAAGGAGTAGCCGATTAAATTACCTGTAATAGCAACGGTAAGCAGTATCGCCATCCACTCTAACCCTAAACCGGGAATCTTTAGGAACAATAAATGTTTCAAACTCTACATATTTTTTCCAGCTGGTTTCACCGGGAAGCAAAACCGACATTTCACCCGAAACAACCGTCATTTCCTCGATTGTAGATGTGCTGAATTCATACTCGCCTTTTGCCATAACACCCAGAGTAGCCCTACCATCGGGAGTTTCAAAGGCAATTGACTTTACATTACCATCAAAGTACTCGTTTGTCCTGAACATAGCCTTATGTTTTCCTCAAATATATACCAAAATTGATTTTGGTAATATACCCTAAACTAAAAGTTTTTTAAGTTGTAGAGTTCTGACACCTACCAGCCCACCAAACACAGCTATAAAGCACGAGGTGATTCGGGCTAGCGAAGAAAGGTTATGGCTAAGGGGTATTCAAATTTTTCAGCATTGGCTGTTTTTACCGAAGCAACAATAACTAAAACCAGGGTAAACACAGCCAGAATTGCCAGAAGAACAAAGCCTACCAGCAGAATAACCAACACCCCTGCAATGAGCCCATAGATGGTTACAGAAAGTTGAAAGTTAAGCGCAGCCTTTCCCTGCCTATCAACTTCAGGAAATTCATCCTTTTTAATAAGCCAAACTATCAGCGGGCCAAGGATGTGCCCTAATGGAATGATACAGCCAGCCAACGCCGAAAGATGGCAAAGCATGGCAAAAGTTCGCTCATTCTCCGATGTGTAGTTGATATGCTCCATACAAATTCCAGTTGGTAGATTACAAATATAAGACTACGAATTAAGCAATCTTGCTGCAGGATAGAAAGAAATTTTAGCAAAAAACAAAAAATAAGAGGTGGAGATTACCCCATGCGAGAATGAAGTTAGCCTGCAATACCCATGTAGTAAGGCTTGTAAACAATCGGATTAATAACCGGGCATTATTTGCTAGTTCGGCAAGTCCAAACAAATATTATTACCCCTACGGTGAGCCCTCCCAAATTCATCGGAGCGTAAACAAGTGCAGAATGCCAAATCGCAGCTTATAGTCAACTAAAAATCTTAAAACCTTGGGTGGTTGGAACAAGGTAAAACCTTGTTGCAAGTAAAATGGCAAATCCTATACTGGCAAGAAATCCCGCCGGGGTGGTTGTGCTTATCCTTCCAGCTGCTCCATCTCCTGCTGCAGGTGTGCCATTTTAATTGCGGTGATTGCAGCCTCAACGCCCTTGTTGCCATGTTTTCCGCCGGCTCGCTCTAAAGCCTGTTCGAGATTTTCGGTGGTTAACAAGCCGAAGATGAAGGGAATGTTATAATCCATATTCAGCTGGGTAATTCCCTGGGTAACGCTTTGGCAGATGAAATCGAAGTGGCGGGTTTCGCCCTGAATAACGCAACCCAGACAAATCACCCCATCGAGGTCGGCATATTCGGCCATGAACTGTGCCCCAAGGGTCAGCTCAAAAGCTCCCGGAACATGCTTAACCAGTATGTTGTCCTCCTTGACGCCATTACCAATGAGTGTTTGGTATGCACCCTCAAGCAGCGCCTTGGTAACCTCCTCATTCCAGTCGGATACCACAATTCCGAATTTCATTTTTTTTGCCGAAGGAATTTCAGCGGGATCGTAGGCGGATAGATTTTTAAGCTTCGTTGCCATGTTACTGCAGCTATTAATTTTACCAAATTTAAGCTATGATTTCCAACAAGTCAACATAAAGGGAAATAATAAATAGAAAGGGGTGCCTACAAGCAGCACCCCTCATCATGGCTATTTTTGAAGTATTACCTTATTTCGGGCAATATCCTTCTCAATATCTCTTGCCTCGTTGCTCTTGGGATACTTATCCTTAATGGTCTGGTAAATCTTAAGGGCATCGCCGTTATTGTTCATCACCTCATAAATTAAGCCTGCCTTTTTGTAGAAAAAGGGTGAGGTGAAATCGTTATCGCTGTACTCGGCTGCCTTGATGTAGAACTTTACCCCCTCATCAAGCTGCTTAAGCTCCACATAGCAGTCGCCAATAGCGCCATAGGCAATTGGCGTAACCATAATATCACCCGCATCAAACTTTTTAAGGTACTCGATGGCCTTGTTGAAGTCGCCAAGCTGACGGTAGCAAATGCCGGCGTAGTAGCAGGCCAGATTTCCCGTTTTGGTCATGCTGTAGTTATCGGCAATATCAACAAATCCCAAGTCGTTCTCGTTGCCGTTAAGGGCGAGCTTGAACGAGTCCTTCTCAAAGTAGTATTCAGCCTGAAATATCTGTGAACGAGCCTCATCCTCCTTAGGTACCAGGTAAAAGCGCTTGTACCCAAAGTACAGGCTGATGATGACGAGTATAGCCACTATTATGATGGTTAAACTCTTCTGATTCTGCTCAATAAACCTTTCAGTTTGGCTTAAAGCGTTATCAATAGACTCAACCGTGTCGGGTTGAGCATTTTTGTTATTCTTTGCCATTGTTAAAACGGGTTAGTAATGATTTAAGTCCACGCAAAAGTAATGGATTTTGGAATATCTGAAAACTTTGCGCCAACATTTTACAAATAATTACCTTTGTAGCATAGCAAAAGTCTCCACCTGCCATGCACCTTAAACATCTATCGGCCATTAACTTCAAATCGTTCAGACAGGTTGAGCTGGAACTTAACCCCAAGATCAACTGCTTTATTGGCAACAACGGACAGGGAAAAACAAACCTGTTGGATGCCATTTACTACCTTTCGATGTGCAAAAGCGCCTTTAACTCGAGCGACAGGCAGGTGCTCAGGCACGGAGAACAGTTTTTTGTAATTGAGGGAAGCTACCAAAGGGTGTCGAGCAACGAGGATATTTACTGCGGTTTCAAACTCGATGAAGGTAAGATTTTCCGACGAAACGGGAAAACCTACGACCGGCTGGCCGATCATATTGGCTTTATTCCAATCGTTATGGTCTCCCCCACCGATTCGGCGCTTATTGACGAGTCAGGTGAGGAGCGACGTAAGTATATGAATGGTGTTATTTCGCAGTACGACAGGGTTTACCTCGACGAGGTGATGCGCTACAACCGACTACAAGCCCAGCGCAACAGCATCCTGAAGAACCACCCGCATGTAAGCTTTAGCTACGACCTGCTTGAGGCTATCGACGACCAGCTTGTCCGGTATGCCCAAACCATTCATGCCAAGCGCAGCAGCTTTGTTGAGCAGCTCATCCCCATTTTCATGGACTACTACAACAGGGTATCCGGCGGAGAAGAAAGGGTGTCCATAGCCTACAGGTCGCACCTCAACGATGGCGACTTTAAAACCATGCTTCGCAACAACATTCAAAGGGATAGAACTTTGCAGTTTACCTCCATAGGCATACACCGCGACGACATGGTGCTTAGCATTGACGGGTACCCCATTCGCCGCGAGGGTTCACAGGGCCAGCAAAAAACCTTCCTCATTGCCCTTAAGCTAGCACAATTCGAATTCCTGTCGAGAGTCTCCGGAATTAAACCCCTGCTGCTGCTCGATGACATCTTCGATAAGCTCGATATGGACAGGGTTGGCTTTCTGATTAATCAGGTTGCCCATGACGGATTTGGCCAGATTTTCATCACCGATACCAGCAAGAACCGGCTGGATATGATACTAAACAGGCTCAACTCCGGATTCCGGCTTTTTAGTATCGAAAACTCAGAAGTATCCATAATCGCCTCAACATAAAACCATGAGCAACCATAACACCAAGTCGTTGGGCGAAGCCATCAGGGAGTTTATTACCGCCATGAAGTGGGACGAGAAAATAAACGAAACCTCCATCATTGGCGACTGGGAAAAAATTGTTGGGCGAATTGTGCAGATGCACACTACCAAAATCAAGCTAAAAGACGGACAGCTCACCATCCAGGTTGACTCCTCGGCGCTCCGCCATGAACTCCACATGCGTAAACAGCAGCTCATCAAAAGAATTAACGACTTTTACCATGCCTCAATTGTAAGTGATATCGTGCTCAGGTAGCCCTTGCTATAAACATTTGTTGTAGTCACTTACCAGAATGAAGCTTTGGATAGACAATACCATTACAACAAGCCAGCCAACATCATCGTTACAAAAGCCGTTCTAAATAAACCTCAGAACTTTTGCAGCTGCTTCCTTTACCGGTAAAAATAAATGCCACTTAATTCGGTAATGCTCTGCTAAAGAATGTTATAAACGCACTCCTTTGTGTACATTTTGGCAATGTATCAGCTACCTTTATAGAGCAAAAAAATTACATTTTTCCGGTTGCTAACAATTAACTTGCTGGAGACTGGTGCATTCAAAAATAAAACAGCCTGGTTGACCGTTTTAAAAAGTAGAAATAACCATTAAATGGCCAAATTTCACCCGATTGACGATTTGTAGATTTGCCCTGATGGTTTTCATGCCACATATATTTAAACTTGCCCCGGTACAAGGGCTTTAAACTGCAAATAAAACACCAACATACCTAAAAAATGAAGCAGCAAATAATAGAAAATATCAACAATCCAGAAAACCTGGAGCGGCTTTACCGCGAGAACAGGCAGGAATTCAGCGAATCATTTGCCGAAATAGCGGACGGCTACAATTCCGAACTTGTTGGTTTCTGGAAGGTAAGACTGGCCAATGAAAACACCACCCGGAGTAAGGGTTTGCTGTGGGTTGACCTGTCAGTAGCATTAGCCATTGCCCTGATAACAGGACTGCTAGTCAAACTACCCGATTTTTTTGAGGGTATTGTTGATGAAACCTTTTACATCAGAAATTTGGCCATTATTGTCTTTAATGGCATTATTGTTTACACCCTCTGGCAGAACAGGATTTCCGGATGGAAGCGCCTTTTAGCCTACGGTATGACAATTGTTGCGCTGATTATATACTCCAACCTGTTGCCCCACAGGGATAGCGATTCCATTAACCTGGTTTTCATCCACCTGCCACTGCTGCTTTGGTGCCTGTTCGGGTTAGCTTTCGTTTCATTTGACTACCGGAGCATACCAAGGCGTGTTGAGTTCATTCGTTTTAACGGCGAGCTGGCGGTTATGACCGGGTTAATCCTGATTGCCGGTGTGCTGTTTTCGGTAGTTACCGTGGGGCTGTTTTCGGCCATCAACATGAATATTGAAGAGGTATTCATGAAAAATGCTGCCATATTTGGTGGTGTTGCGGCACCAATTATCTCCTACTGCCTCATAAAAATATACCCCAGCATCACCCGAAAGGTGGCGCCGGTTATAGCCCGGATATTCTCCCCGTTAGTGCTCATCACGCTGGCTGTTTACCTGGTTTCAATGATCTTTTCACCCAAAAGCATCATGGAGGATAGAAACGCCCTAATGATTTTCAACGTGATGCTGCTGGCAGTAGTGGCAATCATCGTGTTCTCCATCTCCGAACTCGATAAATCGAGGAAGAAGGACAGAAACGTGCTGGTGCTCCTCCTACTCGCCACACTGGCTATTGTAACAAACCTAATTGCGCTGGTTGCAATATCAGCAAGGATTTCACATGGGCTAACTCCAAACAGAACGGTTGTACTGGCATCCAACATCCTGATACTGATAAACCTAGTGCTGTTGGCACGTGACCTCTTCCTATCATACTTCCGGGACAAAGAAACCGAAAGGGTTGAGCAAACCATGGCCGGTTACCTGAATATTTACTTTTACTGGACGCTTGTGGTGATATTCATACTGCCCTTCGCCTTTGGGTTTCGGTAGACGGTAAGGCTAAACCCACGCATCCCATTACGAAACCGGGTAATTAGCCCGTAATGCATGAACGCATGAAATTCCGCTCAGCTATCCGGGAAAACATGTTATATTTACTAAATATGCAGGTATAGGTTATGGAAGTTAACTTTGAGTTGGAAGGTGAGTACATACCGTTAGACGGGCTGTTAAAGCGATGCAGCCTGGCTTCTTCGGGAGCGGAGGCTCACCTGCTGGTTGATGATGGAAAGGTAAAGCTTAACGGGAAAACCGAGTCGCGCAGGAGGGCTAAAGTCCACCCGGGCGATACCGTCCAGGCATGTGGGCATACCATTCATATTTCGGCCAGCAATAGCAACCGTTTTGATGAAATAAGCTGATATCTTCTTACAACAGCTACCAACGTGACAACAGCAGATGTTTACTACAAGCAGGTGCAAACCTTTTCGCATGGCTACCGGGGGTATTATCGGTATTTGCCGACGAACCAATACAAAAAAATTGCCTGACATAAATCGAAATTATTAGGATAAATAATTCTTACCAGAATGAAAACAACCCAATATCTCATTGCCTTCGGGCTACAGCTCCTACTACTAGGTTGCGGGGACAAAGCTAACAGGGAGGAAGTTATAGTCACCAATGCTGAAGAACAGGCATACTTTGCTGCTGAAACTTCGCCAGCTGAAAGTAAATCAGTCATACAGGAGAGTTCTTCCGATTTTTCAGGTTCCTCGAATGTTTCTGCGAAGATTATCCGCCACGGCAACATCAACATTGAAGTCAAGGACTACCTGGTTGCCAGACAGCAAATAGACTCCCTTGCCAACCTGTACGAAGCAGCTGTTATTTCGGAAAGCTTTCAGGAAAACGAAACGCAAAGGGGCAACAGCATAAGCATTAGGGTACCGGCCGAAAAGTTTGACCTACTTCTGGGAGAGCTGGCAAAAATTGCCCACAGGGTTGATTACCAGCAAATTTCGACTGAAGATGTAACCACCGAGTACATTGATGTGAATACCCGCCTGCAAAACAAGATGAAGGTGGAAAGGAACTATCAAAGACTACTGTCCCAGGCAACCAGTGTTGACGACATTCTAAAAATTGAAAATCAGCTAGGTGCAGTAAGGGCTGAAATCGAATCGCTTCAGGGTCGTATGAACTACATAAACCACCAGGTTAGCAAAAGCCTGATAACGGTTTACGTTTACCAAAAAGTTGAGTACAGGTATAGGCCCGACGAGATGCCCAGCTTTGGTGAAAGAATAAAGCAAGCCATTAATGCAGGCTGGAAGGGTTTGGTTTGGCTGGTTGTTTTCATTATCAAAATTTGGCCAATTTGGCTGGCTGCCCTGGTGGTATTCGTGCTAGTTAACCGCCTACGTGTAATAGGGAGAAGACGCAAGGCCCAAAAGAAGGAGCAAAGGAGGCTGGAGAAAAAACTTAGAAAATATAGGAACGATAAGCCTTCCGACACAAATCCACAGCAGTAAGCCCGTTGAAGCAGGAGCTGCTTAAGGTGCAGAGGCCAATACCATAAAATTTTGAATATAAAAACCCATTAATATGGGCGTAAAACTACACCGGGCAAAGGTGAGGGCCGGCGGCCTGCATACCCCGGGCAGGTGCAGCATCCTGTCCGCCAGCCTAACGGGGAAGACAGGCAAACCATTTCCCGGCTGATCGAAAAGATGCCTACCCGTAAGGGGTTTAAGGATTTCTTTTAGAAAAACGGGGCTGCACTATAAGCAAAAAGCCCCGGTTTTCCGAGGCTTTTTTGTTATGGATACGTTATCGTCCATTGGTTATTTTCTAAATCTTGTATGCTCAAGTCATACCGTTTTAAAATTTTATAATCAGCCCTAATTGCTTCCCAGCTATACTTGTCTACCGTACCCTTGCTTAAAATAAATATGCTGATAGTATCTTTTGGAGAGACCAAGACTTCATCCCAGTCTTTTTTACTATCTAAATAACTATAATCTTTAGGATAAACCCTTGTTAATATAGGCTTGTTTTGAACAATTGAAGAGTCTGGGTAATTATAGCTTTCATAAAAAAGCAGGGTATCATTAGTATTATTTTGAATTTTAATACTATAAACATGGTCAACCAATTTTTCACAACTGGCACCACAAAGCATTATCGAAAGTATGATTAAAATATTCATCTTCATAATTTTAATGTTAATTGATTAGAAAAATAACCACCACATAAATGGTAAGGGTGGATGTGCAAATGTCCAGTACCAATTAGGATTATATTCTCTTGGATACCTGTTATCATCCCAAGGTAAAGCAGTTAGTGCTCCGGGGTCATGGTTACTAAAATAGCGTTCAGCCATCCGGTTTGCCTGCGTTTCGTACCACTCCCTGTTATGGTCGCTAAGCCCTAAATTATCTAAACCGGAACCAAAAAGGCTTGGTAATCCTACATGAGTTAAATATAATGGGCCAACTAAACGGCTTTGAAGTGTATGGCCATATTCATGACGAAACAAAGGATCTCTATATGGGTCTGCCCTAACATTCTTAGAATTTATATAAGGGCCTAATGTAAGTCCCCATCTTTCCCTTGAATTATTATTTTTATTGACCAAGGTAGCCCCTCCGTAATAACTCACATCATCAACATTGCCTGTCATATTTCTAATGTGCGAGTATCCCTTTCCAAGAAATGTTTGAGGCAATTCCCATGTCCATCTTGAAAGAAACTGAAGACCTCTGCCTACAATAGTGCGATGCGGATCTGTTTTAAATCCTCCTATATCTATTTTCCACGCTTTATTAGTAGCAGACCAACTAGCAGAAGGATCAAAGTCCTTCCAAGCCTCCCTTCTTACGTTTTTATTAAATGAAAGACCGCCATGGAAAAGAGTCGTTCTAAGAAAATCCCCAACAAAAGTAAAGATTGTACCTAAGAAGAACTCCCCGTCGGAATCTGTATAGATTAACGGGTTATTCAGGCAGTAGCTGTAGCGGTTGAAGCTCTGGGTGAAGTCCGGGGCCTGCACGTAGCTGTCGGGGCTGAGGAAGCGGCCCAGCACGGGGATACATCCTGTATGGGTAAATTAAATTGCGGCTTAGGCCTTTACCTTTCCTTGTAAATGCCAAAGAACATGTATCCAAAAGTAAAAGAATTTTACTGAAAGAACAAACTTGGAAAACTTTACCTCGTCATCCATACTTGTATCGAGGACTCCCACTGGCAAAACATTAATGAAATGCTTCTGGGTCTTATCATACTATCTATTACAAAAAATGAGGTAAATATTTCCCGATTTATCAAAAGAGAAACCCCACCAGGGCTGGTATAGCTACCAGCTCTAATGGGGTATTTGCCTGTAA
>ERZ795031.2780-NODE-2780-length-16183-cov-9.820064_pt1 | contig 16183 bp, 8 predicted proteins | sample MGYA00375123_ERZ795031 | MGnify/ENA primary metagenome ERZ795031 (study PRJEB30166, sample SAMN05720159) | activated sludge metagenome | isolation source: anaerobic digester from wastewater treatment plant | place: USA | collected 2015-04-21 ... | reverse complement strand
TACAACTGGTCGATCCAGGGCTTTGTGACCGATGGTGCTACCATGAAGAATATCAGCCTGAAGCCGATCGTGGAAAGCCCCGCCAAAGCTCAGAACGGATCTCTGGCGATGAATCGCTTCGAGCCTTCCCGCAGCAACCGCGCACTGCTGGGATACAAAGTCTATCGCGATGGCACTCAGATTGCCAATATCAGCAATCCTGAAGTAACCACCTATCTGGATGCCAATCTGGATAATGGCCAATACATCTATGGAGTATCAGCAGTTTACGGAGAAGGCGAATCTGATCCTGCCACGGTATACGTGACAGTAGATTTGCAGCTTGCTCCCGTACTCTTCGGTGACAGCTTTGAAACTTACCCTGATTTCTCGCTTACCTTCGCGCCCTGGAATCTATTGGATCAGGATTTGCAGCCTACCTACGGATTCTCTGGAATCAGCTTCCCCAACAGCGAAAGCCCCATGGCTTACATCGTGTTCAATCCCACAACCACCACTCCTCCCATCGAAGGTTTGACGGCTCAGGACGGCACTAAAATGATCGCCAGCTTCGCAGCTACTACACCTCCAAACAAAGACTGGTTGATCACTCGCAGAATAAACCTGGGCACCAATAGCGCCATCAAGTTCTACGCCAAGAGTCATACTGCCCAGTATGGCCTGGAACGCTTCAGAGTGGGCGTAAGCACAATGGCTACCATCATTCCGCAGGGATTCCAGTTCATCTCCGGCCCTGAAGACGTGCAAGCACCCACCGAATGGACTGAGTATCTCTATGATCTCTCGTCTTACGATGGTCAAAGCGTGTTTATCGCGATTCGCTGCGTTTCCAACGATGCCTTCGTCTTCTACGTGGATAACGTTAACATCCATACCCAGGGCGGATCGGTATCCAATGACGATATCAGCGCTCCTGTAGCGATCACCGAACTGAAGGGCAACTATCCCAATCCCTTCAACCCGGAAACCACTATCCGCTACAGCGTGAAAGAAGCCGGCCCTGTGGCCATCGAAATCTACAACCTCAAGGGTCAGCTAGTGAAGAGTCTGGTAGGCGAAGATAAAGCCGCCGGCGAGCACAGCGTGATCTGGAAAGGCACTGATAACAATAACCGTCCTGTATCCAGCGGCGTTTACTTCTACAAGATGAGCGCAGGCCAATACAGCTCGGTCAAGAAAATGATCATGATGAAATAGCTCGTTGAGCTACGCGTGATATATAGGGCTGCTACGGCAGCCCTTTTTTTATATGAGGAACCTACTTACGATATGGCGTTGGCACCTTTCTCCCTCTTCGTACTCGAACGCCTCTCAGGATCATCTTGAAGGCCATCATTAACGCTTCCTCGGCTCCTTCGCTGGCAAGAGTATCCTTAAGAGCAAACCCCAGTATCTTCCTGCTGAATAGATCAATAACCAGAAATAGATAACAGAACTTGCCTTTGGCTATCTTGATGTAAGTAATGTCACTTACCCATACCTGATTGGCATGCTGAATAGTGAGATTCTTTACCAGATAAGCATAGATATGGTACTGGTGGTCACTGTTAGTCGTGGCCTTATAGCGTTTATGGAGCTTGGAAAGCTTCCCATGCTTCTTTAGTAAACGAAAAAGACGATCTCGGCCAATAATGATCGGAAGACCATATCGTGGATCAGCCAGCATCTTCTGTAGCTTTCTGACTCCGACCCTGGTCTGGCGAGAACGGATCTTATCCACAAGCATAATAACCATAGCCTCAAAAATCACTTTCGCTTGATGGGAAGACAGACGCTTGTAGCGGGCTTGCTTTGTGAGTCCGAAGATCTTGCAGAGTCTGGTGGCACTGAATCGAATTCCTCTGGATACAACTGCTTCCTTGCATCGAGTAAGGCTTGGCTCCAAGGCTTTTTTTTTATCTGAATACCCAGGTCATTCTCTATCGCGTCTACCATACTCTTCCATGCTATTGCTCGGAGCTCAGCCTCTTCAAGTTCACGCTTGATCAGGGCTAGTTCCTTTCTTAGTGTGATTAGTTCGGTTTCTTCTTTTGATGTCATTATCATCACCTTAGCACCTTTGGATGAGTTCAATCCATATGTCGATAACCATCTGTAAACAGTCAAATTACCGCCTATACCATAGTACTTGCTGGCACTGGATGGAGTCATTACTCCTGACTCTATCTCAGATACTACCATGCGTTTAAACTCTTAACTGTACCTGACTGCTGAGTTTCGCGTCTTCATTTCTCTTCTCCTTTATCTAGGTTTTTTGGTCAACCTATTTCAGGACGAGACACCCCGTGCTGAATGGCCACTATTTTTCTCCCGCAGGTGTTTCCTCAGTTACCGTAATGGGCAAAACTGCTTACGTGGCATGCCATGAGGCAGGGCTTCATATCTTAGATGTATCCGATCCCCAGAACCCAGTGCTGATTGACAGAATCTTGCCGTATCGGACATGCTGCATTTACACCTGTACCATACAAGGTGGCAAACTATATGTTGCAGATAATGGTTGGAATGAGATCAGCGTCTATTACTTGAGTAATCCCCAATCTCCCGAATGGATTCATACCTATGCTTGGAACCTAGGAACTAATGATTTGCGCATAAGCGGTGATACCCTGTACACAGTAAATGGTCAATATGGTTTGAATGTCCACAATCTTAACGCAGTGGACATAACAGATGAAGTGGTGGTGCCTGTTCCACAGCCGGGACTAAACATCTTTCCCAATCCTTTCAAGTCAGATACCAAGTTGGCCGTTTCCTTACCTAAAGCCGACTGGGTAAAACTAAGCATCTACAACCTCAAAGGGCAATTTGTACGCGAATTGTGCGATGGTTTCAAAGCTCAGGGACAACATAGCTTCTCTTGGGATGGCAAAGATATTCATGGCAATGAAGTCCCGGTGGGTATCTACCTTGTCCGGTTCGACAATGATAAGCACAAGCTTCTGAAGAGAGTAACCAGGTTCTAAAGAGATTCTTTCAAGTCTACCACGAAGCTCTGGTCGTCCGGACACATGGACATAATGCAAGAAAGCTGTCTACTGCTCTGACATACATTTTCGACGGTGGGAAGGAGAGATGGTATAGTATCAGTCTCGATCTATGTACTATGAACACTCTCTTATGGCTGCCTCCCCTGCCCCACCACGGCAGTGACTAACTCCGCTACCGTGGAGCTTTAGCACTCCCCCACCAATCAAATCATAAATCAGGCATTCCCCTAAATAAACGGGGAATGATGTGGATAACCACGTGACTTATGCATATATAGATGCTGTAAATGTCCAAAGAATTGGTTTTCTCGAATCATGACTCCGACTTATCCACATGAAGAGGCCAACTAACAGCTATGAACAGTGGAATAAGAGTTCCAGAAGCCCCACCAGGGGCTGATGGAGGCTTTATCAACTTCATCAGCACCTGCATAAGTATGATCGTTCAGTACAGACGAAGGCATAGCATCGAAGCTAGCGTGATCAATGGCAATTGATAATAGGACTGGATCAGAAAAATGGAGTAATGCCAAATCATAAATTAATTGACTAATCCAGCGCGTTGTGCCCTGTGGGATCTATGTAACAAAAGCGATCTAGAGTGACAGGATACACCATGATAACTGGCAGATCTGATCAGTATTTGGGAGGCTTTATGAAGAGAGCGCTCGTGTTCTTGTTGCTGGTGCTGTGCCTGTGTTTTATGGCCTGTGCCAAAAGCACTACTTCTGCAGTGACGGATGGCGAAATGCCGATCCGGATGAATCTGGAACCAGCCTTGAATCTGGGCTTCAACGTTAGCCAGGTAAGGGTGACGATTCAAAAAGGGGATTTCAACGATCAGTTGGACCTCATTATCAATGGAAACATCGCTGCCGGCACCTTCACCGATCTGGAGCCGGGTACTTATGCCATTAGCGTAATGGTCTATGATGGGCTGATTCTCATCGCTACAGGTCAAGGCACCGGAACTGTAGTGCCGGCCCAGACAACCACGGTTCACATCACTCTGCAGTTTGTCCCCGGTGCATTGGAGATTCAAGTAACCTGGGGTCTGCCCTATGAAAACAGCCGCAGAGTTCTGTTGGTAGGCAATAGCCACACATATTACAATGGCGGTGTGGACAACCATTTGGAACTGCTACTGGCCGCTGCGGCCCCGGAATCGAGCACACACATATCCTCTGTGACCATCGGCGGGGCTACCTTGCAAGAGCATTTGGAAAACGCAAATACCATCTATACCATCGAAACAGGAGATTGGGATCTGGTGATCCTGCAGGAACAAAGCAGCCTGCCCATGAGTGACCCCGATCTCTTTTACAGTGCTGCCACTGCTCTGGACAATATCATCCGCAGTAGCGGCGCTCTGACAGGACTGTACATGACCTGGGAGCGCAGAAATTATCCTGAGATGTACATCCCCATCCGTGATGCCTATAACTATCTGGGCGCCATTCTGGACGCCCTGGTGATCCCCGCAGGTGAAGGATTTCATCATGCCCTGTCCCTCTACCCCTCTCTGAGCCTATATGACAGCGATAATAGCCATGCCTCCCTGCAAGGTACTTATCTGGTAGCTTGCATCATGCTGGCCAAAATCTGGAATATCAATCCACTGGGCAACCCTTATCATCCCGAAGGAATTGACGCTGTGACTACTTATCTGATCCAGGAACTGGCCTGGAATACAGTGCAGGGCTTCACCGGGAACTGGCATTATGATGATAGCCTGGTTCCTGATCACCAGAATCCCTCTCCCCAGATCGAGGCATGGAACTCACTTGGTAGCAAGGCCTTTGAGCCAGATCAGGTACTGCAAGACGCGATCTGATGTAAGTCTCCCCGGCAGGCACAGGTTTCTTAGCAGTCTATCCAATAGACTGCTAATTTTTTGCTTGACAGCCTAACTACTCCACTTATCTTGTCGATAGATAACAGGAGGTAGTAATGAATACTGAGCGTTTAACGATAAAATCTCAAGAATTGATCTCCGCCATGCAGGCATTGGCCGGGGAAAATGGGCATCAAGAAATCCGGGATCTGCACTTGCTATCAGCGATGCTGACGCAGCCGGAGGCTTTGATCCATCCGCTTCTGGCTAAGCTGGAGATATCAGAAGAGGAACTGGAAGCCAGGATGAAGCAGGCTTTGAGCAATTTACCCAGGGTTAGCGGTGCTCAGGTCTATCTGGCGCAGGAGATTCTGGATATTCTGCATGCAGCCGAAAAGGAAGCAGACCGATTGGGAGATGATTACATCAGCGGCGAGCACATCCTGCTTGGTTTGCTGGACAAGGGCAGGGAAGCTTCTAAGATCCTGAAAGCCATGGGCCTCACTCCCGATCGCTTGCTCAAGGCTCTGAAGGAAGTGCGGGGCAATCAGCGGGTGAGCGATCAAAATCCCGAGGCCAAGTATCAAGCCCTGGAAAAGTATGCCCGCAATCTGACTCGTCTGGCCAGAACGGAGAAACTGGATCCGGTGATCGGCAGGGATGAAGAGATCCGTCGGGCCATGCAGATACTTTCCCGCCGGAGGAAAAACAATCCCATTCTGATCGGTGAACCGGGAGTGGGGAAGACCGCTATCGCTGAAGGCCTTGCCAAGCGCATTGTGGATCGTGACGTGCCGGAAAACCTCCTGGATAAAGATCTCCTGGAATTGGATATGGCTGCTTTGGTGGCGGGAGCGAAGTTCCGAGGCGAATTTGAGGAGCGTTTGAAAGCCGTCTTGAGCGAAGTGGAAAAATCTGAGGGCAAGATCATCCTCTTTATCGATGAGATTCATACTGTGGTCGGAGCCGGTTCCGCTGAAGGCAGCGTGGATGCCTCAAATATGCTGAAGCCAGCCCTGGCCAGGGGTTCACTGCATTGTATCGGAGCCACCACCATTGATGAATACCGCAAGTATATCGAAAAAGATGCCGCCCTGGAGCGACGCTTTCAACCCATCCTGGTGGCAGAGCCCTCGCTGGAGGATAGCATATCCATCCTGCGCGGAATCAAGGAAAAGTACGAAGTGCATCACGGAGTTCAGATCACCGATAACGCCCTGGTAGCCGCTGCGACTCTTTCCGAGCGCTACATCTCCGATCGCTTCTTGCCCGACAAGGCCATCGACCTCATCGATGAAGCCTGTTCTCGCCTGCGTTTGGAGATAGATTCCATGCCTCAGGAACTGGATGAGATCGAGCGGAGATTGCGACAATTGGAGATAGAGCGGCTTTCGATGAATAAAGAGGACGATAAGCTATCCCTGAGCCGTCTGGATAAGATCAGGGAAGAAATCGCTTCCATCAGCGAGACCCGCAACCGGCTGAGAATGCAATGGGAGCATGAAAAAGCCCAATTGGAGAAAACACGAGAACTCAAAGCCGAGATCGAGCAACTGAAGAGTGAATCGGAAAAAGCGGAACGCGAGGGCAATTACGAAAAAACCGCCCAGATCCGCTATGGCTCACTGGTGCAAAAAGAGAAGGAACTGGGCGAGCTGCGTGGACAAGAAAAGAGTGGCGGTGAAACCTTGCTCAAAGAGCAGGTGGATGAAGAACTGGTCGCGGAAGTGGTGTCGAAATGGACAGGAATTCCAGTATCAAAGCTGGCCCAGAGCGAGATGAAGAAATTGCTCAATCTGGAGGATGTGCTGGCACAGCGCGTGATCGGTCAGAAAGAGGGCATCATAGCCCTGTCAAATGCCATACGGCGTAGCCGGAGCGGGCTATCAGATGAGAGACGTCCCATCGGCAGCTTCATCTTTTTAGGACCCACCGGAGTGGGGAAGACCGAACTGGCCAAGACGCTTGCCACTTATCTCTTTGATACCGAAAAAGCATTGCTGCGCCTGGATATGAGCGAGTATATGGAACGTCATTCCGTGGCCAGGCTGATTGGTGCACCCCCCGGCTACGTGGGCTATGAAGAAGGCGGATATCTCACTGAAGCCGTGCGAAGAAGACCCTACAGCGTGATTCTCTTCGATGAGATCGAGAAAGCTCATGGTGATGTCTTCAACCTGCTGTTACAGATCCTGGATGAAGGCAGATTGACTGATGGGAAGGGACGCACAGTGGATTTTCGGCATAGTGTGATCATCCTTACATCCAATATCGGCAGTCAGGAGATCTTTGACCATGAAGGCGATCTGGAATCCCTGCGTCCGCATCTGATGCAGGTGCTACAGGGTTACTTCCGGCCGGAATTCTTGAACCGGCTGGACGACATCATCATCTTCCACCGTCTGGACCGGGAACAGATCAAGGCCATCGTGCGCCTGCAATTGGAGCTATTGTCCATAAGAATGGCCAGGAAAGGTCTGAAACCAATCTTCACAGAGCGTTTGGTGGAGTTTATCGCCAGGACGGGATTCGACCCGCAATTTGGTGCACGCCCATTGAAGCGAGTGATCCAACGCGAGATTGAAGATGCGCTTGCCAGAGCGATATTGGGCTCCAGGGTTTCTGAAGACGGGTTGATTGAGATGGACTATGATCCTCAGACCGAGCAGATTACTTTTGGTGATGTGAGTAGTGTGTAAATCTGCTTGACAGAATTCTGGAACACGTAATATGTGACTATTGGTGTGTAAACACCTTTAAAGCACATAGCGTGGATGACCTCAGAGGATGGGCTGAATGCATTGCAAGAAGGGCATTCTCATGGGGATTGCATCGGAAGATTCACCGAGGAAATGTAGCTATGACACCCCCTCGATAACGGTCGATTTTTATCTCCTGTCTCCCTGATAAACACGATGGCAGACGGGATAAATATGGTATGCACCAAAAAATGAAACTAAAGAAAGGAGAAACGCAATGAGACGCTTATTGCTTTTCACGTTGCTGACAGTTCTGATGATCAGTTTCTGCAGCAGCATCTTTGCCCAAGTAACAGTTACTTTAGGTGACGGCACCGGTACTAATACCACCACCGGAGCTCCCGCACCCTATGGTACTTGGTACAAAAACTTCCGCCAGCAGTATCTTGTGCTCGCTACTGAGCTCAACGATATCGGTGGTGGACCTGGTAATATTAACTCCGTAGCTTTTGATGTTCAGTCTCTGAACGAATGCACTCCGATGCCCAACTTCAGAATCCGGATGAAAACAACCACTCAGACTGCTCTGACATCCACTTTTGAAGCCGGCACCTACACTGAAGTGTTCCAGGCAGCCGAGTTTATGCCCGTAACCGGCTGGAATACTCACACCTTCAGCACTCCCTTCAACTGGGATGGTGCTTCCAACCTTCTGGTCGAAGTAGTGACCGATCTGATCCCCGGAACATACGCTCAGAACGCCAGCGCCAGCTTGACTCCGACCACTTTCGCCAGCTCCCTGCGTTATCAGAGTGACACCCAGCCCGCTATCAACGGCACCACCGGTTCTACTACCATGACCCGTTCCAATATGCAGTTTAACATGGCTGCCTTGGATATTACCGACCTTAATGGCATGACCATCACCGGTCCCACCACTCCGAACGTAAACTCCACCGTGAACTACACTATTTCCGTGAAAAACTACAGCCTCACCGCTGTCAGCACTTACACCGTGAAACTGATGAAAACCGGTGGCGTGGAAATTGCCAGCGTTCCCGGCACCGCCATCAACCCTCAGCAAACTCTTGAGTTTACTTTACCCTGGACCCCCACCGTGATTGGTGAAACCCAGCTTTACGGTAAAGTAGTGATGGCCGGCGACGAAAACCCTGCCAATGACGAAACCAACTACCTCACAGTAAACGTGATGGAAGCCGGACTTCTGGTAGTGGAAGTAGGTAACGGTACCGGTTACAACGATACCACCGCATCTCCCACTCCTTATGGAACCTGGTACAAGAACTTCCGTCAACAATATCTCTACACGGCTGCCGACATGTATGCTGCCGGCGCTGCCCCCGGACTGATCAATTCCATGGCATGGAATGTGCAATCTCCTAACTCCTGCTCCGCAATGCCGAACTTCAGAATCCGTGTGAAGCACACTGATCAGACCGCCCTCAGCACCACCTTTGAAGTTGGCGAATACACTACAGTATTCACCAACGACAACTTCACTCCCGTCGCAGGCTGGAACATGCATGTGTTCACCAGTCCTTTCTTCTGGGATGGCGCTTCCAACCTTCTGATCGAAGTAGTGACCGATCTTATCCCCGGCAATTACACTCAAAACGCCTCGGTATATTATACTGACACTACTTACATCAGCGCTCTGCGCTATCAAAGTGACACCAGCCCTGCCATCGACGGCACTACTGGTAGCACCTCGATGAGCCGTGCCAATGCCCGCTTCTTCATGGCCATCAGCGACATGGGAAGCCTGAACGGCACTGTTACCTCCGGTGGATCACCTCTGGCCGGAGCCACTGTTGCGGTAAACCAGACAGTATTCTCAGCCATCACTGCTGCCGATGGTACTTACAACATTCCTTACGTACCAGTAGGAGCTCAGACCGTTACTGCCAGCAAGCATGGCTACATTGACGTAACCAACAACGTAACCATCGTGGAAGATCAGGCCACCACATCTGACTTCGTGCTGAATCTGCTTCCTCAGGTTACCGTAACCGGCCGCATCGTAGGTAGTGATGCCCCCACCGTGGGTATCGAAGGTGCCACCATCAGCTTCACAGGTTATGAACCCTACGAAGCCACCACCAACGCTGCCGGTCAGTTCACCATCAACAACGTGTTTGCCAACCAGACCTATGCCTACAACGCCAATGCTGCTGGTTATGCCACCACTTCCGGTCAGGCTGTGGTTGGAAATACAAACCTGAATCTTGGTGACATCACCGTAAACGAAATCGCCCTTCCTCCCTTTGGCGTGATCGCCACTGAAAGCGGAAACTACCAGAGCGTAGCCGTTGAATGGCAAGCTCCGGATCCGAACGCGGTGGATATTACAGAAGGTTTTGAAGGCGCATTGTTCCCGCCCGAAGACTGGAGCCAGATCATCACCGATACCGGCGCTGCCGGAACCACCGGTGTACTTCCCACCTGGTGCCAGATTGGTACCGTGGCTCTCACACCTGAAGTACCTCCTTACTCTGGCGAATATCAAGCTGGTCTGTGGTGGAGCTACAGCCATCAGGATGAATGGCTGATTACTCCGCAATTTGCCTGCCCTGGTAATGCCAGCCTGACCTTCCAGAGCTATGTATACCTCGGATCCACAAACCAGGATCACTATTATGTGAAAGTATCTACCGACAACGGTACCAACTGGACCACTCTGTGGGATGCCACTACACAAACCGGTGGTTGGAACTATTATGCCTCTCCCGTCGTGGTCGATCTTGCCGCCTATTCCGGACAGCAGATCAAGCTTGCCCTGCACGCAGAAGATCCTCCTACAAACGATGGTCTGTGGTATGTCTGGTTCGTGGACGATGTCGTAATCGGCAGCCCCACTCAGAGAATCAGCTTCGGTTCTGCCGAATTCAGCAATCGCAAAGCTCACAGCGTAAACGTTCGTGGCAGTGAAGTAAGCCTTCCCATCAGCCGCGATCCGAATAGCGTTGCCAGCATTACTGCCACCAGAAACAACGACCGTGCCCTCACAGGCTACAAAGTTTATCGTCTTCTGGCTGCAGACCAGGCTAACGAAGCTGCCTGGACCACTCTGACCACAAACGCAATCACCCCGACTAACTATACTGACAGTGCTTGGGGTCCCCTGCCTTCCGGCGTTTACAAATATGCCGTGAAAGCTATTTACACAAATAATGTGGCTTCTCCTGCTGCCTTCTCTGCTGAACTGCACAAAGGCATGATGGGTATCCTTCAGGGCACCGTTACCGAGTTTGGTACCGGCCTTGCCATCGAAGGTGCCACCGTTACCGCCGGTGAATACAGCGGAATCACCAATGCCACTGGCGATTACAGCTTCTCCGTTTATGCCGGTAACTACACCGTGACCGCCGCAAAGACCGGTTATCAGACAGCTACCACCAATGGCGTTGTGATCGTGGGAACCCAGACTACTACTCTGGATTTCACCCTCACCGAAATTACACTTCCCGCTGGCGCAGTTCAAGCTGAAGAAGCCGGCGCAAACGTAAATATCACCTGGATGGCTCCCGGTACTACCGGTGGCGAATGGCTTCACTACGACAGCGGTGAAAACGATGATAGCATCGGTACTGGTAGCGCAGCGGATTTCGACGTTGCCATCCGTTTCCCTGCAGACGCGCTTACCGAATATGCCGGAATGAGCCTGCATGCCCTCAAGGTATGGCCTGCTCAAGCTGGTACCTTCTCTCTGCGTGTATGGACTGGTGGTACTGCCACTGCTCCTGGCACCATGGTTGTAGACCAAGCCTTCACTCCTGTGCTTGATACCTACAATACCGTAGTTCTCGATAACCCTGTTACAATCACTGGAACCGAAGAACTTTGGTTTGGCTACCGTTGTAACGTCACCAGCGGATATCCCGCGGGTTGCGATGCCGGCCCAGCCACCGATGGCTTTGGTAACATGATGTATTTCCAAGATGAATGGACCACTCTGCTGGCCCTTGCACCTTCCTTAAATTACAACTGGAACATCCAGGGTTATGTAGGATATGGCGCTCCCGATCGCGAACTGATTCCGATCAATGCTAAAGCAGCAGCTGTTAATAACGATCGCGCCCTCCAGGGCTACAAAGTATGGCGTCTGCTGCAGGGTCAGGAATCCAATGAAGCAGCCTGGACCAACCTCACTGCAAACACCATCACAGCAACCGCCTTCCAGGATACTGGCTGGGCAGACGTGCCTGATGGCACCTACAAATGGGCCGTGAAAGCCATCTACACCGGTGGCGCAATGGCTAATGCCGCTTTCTCCAATCCTGTGGACAAAGCTACCGAAATTGGCACCATTGCCGGTTTCGTTCGTAATTTGCAAAACCAGGCCATCAGCGGCGCTACAGTAAGTGTGGGCACTCATACTGCCACCACCAATGCCAGCGGTGCTTACAGCCTGATGAACATCCCCCAGGGAACTCACAGCGTTACTGCCAGCCATCCGAACTACTCTGCCGTTACTCAAAATGGCGTAATAGTCGTGACCGGTCAGACCACCACCGTGAACTTCCAACTGCCCGCCAGCACTGTTGTGTTGGAAGATGGCTTCGAAAGCTATGCTGATTTCAGCCTGACCTTCGATCCTTGGGTATTGGTTGACGTCGATATGTCCGGCACTTACGGATTCTCTGGAATTACCTTCCCGAACACCGGCAGTGCAATGGCCTACATCATCTTCAATCCGGATGCCACCACTCCTGCCGTTACTGAAGGTGCTGCTCACGGTGGCGTAAAATACGCTGCTAGCTTCGCCGCCACCACACCTCCCAATAACGATTGGCTGATCACCCCGCAGGTATCCGGCGGCGGTGAATTGAGATTCTGGGCCAAATCCTATACTGCTAATTATGGTCTTGAACGCTTCAGAGTCGGTGTTTCCACAACCGGAACCAACCCCACAAACTTCACCATCATCAGCGGCGACGGCTACGTGTCTGCTCCTGTAGAATGGACCGAGTATGTGTATGATCTCTCTGCCTACGCTGAACAACAGATCCGTGTCGGTATCAAATGCGAATCCAACGACGCATTCATCTTCTTCGTGGATGATGTAAAGATCACTGGACCTGGTGCCAATCCCGGCGAAGTAACTCCTCTCGTAACCAGTCTGAAGGGTAACTATCCGAACCCCTTCAATCCTGAAACTACCATCAGCTATACCGTTAGAGATAACTCTCCTGTAGCCATCGATGTCTTCAACGTAAAAGGCCAGAAAGTTCGCAGCCTGGTCAACGAAGTGAAGCATGCCGGTGAACACACAGTGATCTGGAACGGTACTGACGATAATGGTCGTGCTGTATCAAGCGGTGTATATTACTTCAAGATGACCGCTGGCAAGTTCAGCTCCACCAAAAAGATGATCATGATGAAATAGTACGCGTGACGCGATTCGCGTTGTACGCGATAATCAAGGGCTGCTTCGGCAGCCCTTTTCTTATTTGGCGATTAGGATATGAGGTTGTAGGAGTCTATAGTTCTTCCGTGTTTCAAGATGAGTAGGATGTTGCTGAAAGTGGAATCTGCACTACCTTGAAGGCGATCATCCAAGCGCTCGAAAGGAGGGAGATTGCCGCATACGGCGAATGAATGAGGGTAGATATTAAGTCAGGAGCCCACATTATCCAAAGCCGGATCTGCCGCTACTAGCATAGCGGTTTAAGCTTCGGGTATGCTTCTAATTGTCTGATAGCGCTGCTTCAGCTTCTTCAAATCTGTATACTGTGAAAGTACCAGACCCAAAAGGGTGAGGCTGAGTCCGATCACGGTTCTGATCCCAATAATCTCGCCAAGGATGAGATAGGCCTGAATTACAGTGAAGACGGGGATGAGATTGGTGAAGATGTTGCTCTTGGCCACGCCTAGGCTGCGGATCACGTCCGTATAGAGCACGAAAGCGCCGATAGTGGCGAAAAGGCTCATCGCTGCTATAGTGGTTAGCCCCCGCAGAGAATGTGTCACAGAGGCAAAATGAGCGCCATCTATGAGCAAAAACATGGGCAGGAAATAGATCGCCCCAAAGAGTGTCTGATAGGCAACGATGGTCAGCGTGCTGTATTTGAGCGTCAATGGCCGCACAGTGAGCCCGTAACCCACTGCACCAAAGATCGCCAGAACCAGAAACATGATGCCAGTAAGGGTTCCCTTCAAGGCCCCGCCGCCAATGCTCATGATGGCAACGCCCAGACAGGAGAGTACGATGCCGGCAAGGATGTGGATGCTCAGCTTTTCCCTCAGGAATAGCCATGCCCCCACTGCCGCAAAGATAGGGATGGTGGCGATGATGATGCTGCCCAGAGAACTGGATACAAAGTGCATGCCATTGCCCTCGCCATTGAAGTAAAGGAATGGCTCAAAGAAAGCCACCAGCATCATGCGCCAGAGATCTTTGCGCTCCAATTTTTGCCAGTGTCTGGTAAGCGATATCAGCGCAAATAGCAATACCGAAGCCAATAACAGACGCAGAAAGACAACCTCGTAGGTACGATAGCTTTCATAGGCGATTTTGTACCAGACAAAGGTGATCGCCCAACAAAACATCGCCCCGATTGCCCTGAGATAAGTGACCCACAGCTTCATTCAGAGACAAAACCCTTCACTTCGTCATTACCGGCTATTTCCTTGAGCTTGCCGCCGTCATTGATATCACGGCAGGGGCCGGCTTCGATCTGTCCGCTGTCAGTATAACCGCGCAATTCCCAGAAACCGGGGACATAGTGCTCCATTAGCTCAATTTTGACAATACTCTTTGCAGACTTGTACCCCCAAAGGTAAGGAATAAAGGCACGTAAGGGACCCCCGTAGTTTTCGTCCAGCAATTCATCGTCAAAAGCCCAGGCCACCAGCGACTTCTCTCTTTGCGCAGTCAATAGCGATATGGAGGTATCATAGACCATGCCCACCGACCAGAACCGGATGTACTTGCAGGAAGGGAGCATCTTTACCCTGAAAAGGAGATCGGATATGGGAATACCGGTCCAGGAACCGAACACTGACCAACGGGTAACGCTGGTAAGGCGGCCTTCCACGCTTACTGAGGACATCGCCATCAAATCCTGCCAGCTAAAAATGCCAGGTTCGCTGCATGCGCCGGTGATCTGAAGAGACCACTGTTCGCGGTTTAAACGACCTGGATGGCCTTCGGCCCAGAAAATCGGGGTGTTCATACTGGAAAGCTTACTCATCTTTATCTCCAAGGTGTTCTATAATATCAGAGGGGCGAACGCTGTAGCTGTGCCTACCCTGACAGAGCATTTCCGCAGTTTTCCCCATCAATAACGAGGCAGAGCTGGCAGCAATATGGGATTCCAATCCCTGCGCGGCAAATGATGCAATGATGCCGGATAATACATCTCCGCTACCACCAGTGGCCAGAGCGTCGTTACCGGAAACCAGCACGAGGATCCTGTCCTGATCAGCATAGATGCTGCGATGGTCTTTGAGCAGCAGTTTACAGCGATGCCTGGCGCGGAAAGCTTCGATCTGGGCTATGAGGTCCTTGTCCAGGTCTTCCATTACCAGATTCATCAGGCGGCAAAACTCTCCCTTGTGAGGTGTGAGGATGAAATGCTCTTTATCCATCAGTTCCCGCAACTCGGGGTCTCTGGCGATCAGACTGATGGCATCGGCGTCGATGACCGTGGGCACAGAACTGCATTTAAGCACCGTTTCAAGCACTTTGTGCGCATAGGCGTCCTGTCCCATGCCTGGACCCACAACAATCGCAGTGGCGGCATTTAAAACTCTTTCTAAGGCTTCCTGATCCGGCATTCCCTTCGAATCCATGGGAATGGCGCGAGGCATTATCTCTGCGCAGCCAGTGTAAAACATCAGGTTTTCTGCTCTGGAATAGAGGTATATCAAGCCTGCACCGCTCTTTAGGGCAGCCTTTGCGCTCAGCATGATGCTACCCGGGAAATCCGGACTGCCGCCAAAGAGCAGCACCCGGCCAAACTGTCCCTTGTGAGCGCTTTCTTCCCGATAGGGGAGAGTGAGATCATCCGGATGCAACACAAAACTGTGGCAATCCTTTTTGTAAATGCGCGGGACGCCAATCGGTACCACTCTCAATTGGCCGCAATAGGTAGGACCCTGGGCCAGGAAATGACCATATTTATACTCTTCGATGGCAATAGTGAGATCTGCTTTGAGGGCAGTACCAGTACCTGTATCGGCATCTATACCTGAGGGAATGTCGATGGCGATCTTGGGGCAGAGGCAAAAGTCAAGACTCGCCACCATATGCTGCAGATTTGGCTTTAGTTCGCCCTTGAACCCGATACCATAAAGCGCGTCGATGATCAGGGTGACATCTTCGATATCCAGTTCACTCGCATCATCGGTCTCATAGATTGGTATATCCAGATTCCTGCAGATCATTAGATTAGCCTCGGTCTCGGGGCTCATCGGACCTGGATCTGCAAGCATTATGGATGTCCTGTGGCCCGCACAGTAAAGGTGTCTGGCGATCACCATGCCATCGCCGCCGTTATTGCCATGTCCGCAGATTACCAGGATATCACTGAAAGAATCCAGAGAGTATTCTCTCAGAATCAGATCGGCGCAGCGCGCTCCCGCGGTTTCCATCAGTATAGCGGAGGCTACGCCGGCTTCTTCGATGGTTCGCGTAT
>ERZ795031.2770-NODE-2770-length-16227-cov-4.928395_pt1 | contig 16227 bp, 10 predicted proteins | sample MGYA00375123_ERZ795031 | MGnify/ENA primary metagenome ERZ795031 (study PRJEB30166, sample SAMN05720159) | activated sludge metagenome | isolation source: anaerobic digester from wastewater treatment plant | place: USA | collected 2015-04-21 ... | reverse complement strand
TACTTTTGAAGAAGATGGTCTGTATTTTTGGCGAATAAAATCCGAAGACAACCGTATTAAAAATAAGCGCCATATATATTCTGATATTGCATATTTCGAAATAGATACTACAGCACCATACACACCTAAGATTGATTTTATACCTCCAGTAACCTTTGGAAATAATATTGTAATCTCTTGGCAATTTGATACGGGATCAGAATCGAACCCAGTCACCTTCGGCATAGAGAAAATATGTGATACAAATGGAGAACAACTGATATGTGAAGAAAAAAGTACTGCTTATCTTAATGAGCTCTTTACTAATGAGATTGAAGATGTAATTTTTTGTTACAGAGTATTTGCAAGAGATCATTTGGGCCATCAGAGCGAATATTCGGAGACAATGTGTTCAAGACACGATTTTACTCCGCCAATTTTTACGACCTTCTCTGTAGGACAACAATACTTATCACCACAAAGTAGTCCAGAAGTGCAAGATAAATTAGAAATCTCATATTCATTAAAAGAAACTAATTTAACTAATGCATCATTAATCGTTGAAAATCAAAATAGAGAAATCGTAATAGAAACTCCTATTACAGAAATTGAGGATACTTTAATCCCTGATATTCAAAATCTACCCGAGGGGAATTATTTTGTTTATGCATCAGCATTAGATATTGTAGGCCAAGTTTCTTTATCTCAGATGATTCCCTTTATTATTGATAACACTCCTCCATTAAAGCCGAATATAATCTCCCCGACAAATAATCTCTTGAGTAATCAAAAAGAAATAAAGTTTGAAGCTTTAATAGATCCTTATGCAAAAACTGAAGTTTTAACTTCGATTAATAGTAATAGCCAAGAAAACAAGTCGATTTTCACTACCGAACTTACAAGCCGTTTAAAAAGTAAACTTTCTGCAGATGCGAATACCCTTTACGAAGGTCTTAATAAAATAAAAGTTGTAACAAAAGATAGAGCAGGAAATTCTTCTGAAAGTATTATTGAATTTCTGACTGACTGGACAAAACCTTCAAAACCAATTATTGAACTCTCTGCAGATGATCAATCAAAAAATCTATATGCAACAATATCTTCAGTCGGAGCTGATAAATATTACATTTATAATTTAGCCGGATTACATGCGGTAACAGAAAATACTTCTGGTAAAATATTACTAGTAGAAAACTGGTCAAGTAATAGTACATACTCTTTTTCAGCTGTTGCAACTGATAAATCAGGAAATATTAGTGAGAGGTCAGAAATTTATTCTTACACTACCCCTTCAGTAAAAGGGGCTTCTTTATTCGGGATAGGTTCAATTATTGACCCTACTTTTAAACCCGCACTAATACCTCTTACCTCTCAATGTTTATATAAATATCAAATAACCGACAATCTTATTACAAAAGTGAGTTGCAATCTCTCAGCGCCAACAATTGAAAAGAATTATAATTATTCCTCAAACAAAGAAAAGTACTTAGTTAGAACATATGGAGCTGATAACGACAAATTATCACTCACAGTAGAGGCTTACCGGTGTAAAAAGAAATCATTTTTCGATCCACGTACTTGGTTTAAATGTTTTGAAGAGCAATTACCATCAAAGACTAATGTGATTTCAACATATGGTGCTGTATATGGTATTTTTCCTGATTCAAGAAATCATTTTGCTGTACGAGAAACAATCAACGATACAGGTGTAAGATTAGATTTCTTTAAAAATGGAGATTATTCTGGACAAAATATTTCGATAGAAAAGGAGATGATTTTTTCGCAGAAAATAGGTCAAAGCTGGTTAGATTTTCATGAAACTGTACCTAGATCAAATGAACAAATAATCTCTCAATTGATATATAACCCGATTGGAGATGGGTCGAATAAATACTTCAGATTTCCTTTCAATAAGGTTGTTGGTGTAACACAATGGCACGGATATACAGCCTTTCAGAGTCCGCATATGGGCATTGATTTTGGGGTTTATCGAGAACCAATATACGCAATAGCTGATGGATATGTAGGATATGTTGGTTGGGATAATTTCGGAGGTGAATGTCTTACTGGTGGCAATATGATTAAAATTATCCACGATAATGGCATGAGCAGTTTGTACGCACATTTAGAGAATTATAAAAAGGCTGATGGTACAGATTTAGTTTATGGAGAAAGAGTGAAAAAGGGAGATTTGATTGGGCTGACAGGTAATAGCGGTTACTATAATTGTGAACCGCTTGGCTATCATCTGCATTTCGAATTAAGAAAAGACCAATGGCAAAGCTCACATATAAATCCTACCGATTGGATCGATGTTGATTGGGATGCGATAAATACTCTTAATGCAGATTGGTATCCAGGGAGATTATCTGGTGATAATCCCCACCCTACTTTTTAATATTTATATTAATAATTAATATTTTAACTTGCTTTTATTATATGAAGAAAAAAAACTTACTTAGTATAATACTAATTTTGGCATTTATTTTACTAATTTACCTTTCGGTATTTCTTTTATCATTCTTATTTTATAAAGATGATGAAAATAAAGATGTAAATCAAGAAATTACGAATAACATATTGTTCCCATTAACCCGTAAAAATAATTATAATAATTTTTTCTGGATTGATGAAAATACATTTGGTATTACTACTGATTTTAATCAAGAAATTCAAGCTGAAGAAATAATAAGTAATGACGGAAAAATTGATTTAACAATTGATTTTTCTGATGCTGAGAAAGGCTTAACTAAGAAAGATGAAAATAAAATTTCAGATACGACCAATAAAAAAAATAACACAACATTACTTGAAATCTATAACACTGATTCGCGAGAGCTTATTAAAACAATATTCATAGAAGATGCTCAAACAGTTGGTATCAAAAATATTAAAGAAATTGAAAATCTAAAAGATGGTGGCAATATTTCTACTGATCAAGAAAATATTGTCGATGCAAATTATCTAAAAGAAAATACAGAAGGAATTGATGATATAAAGAATGGAAACATAAATGATATTTCTGAGAATTTATTAATAATATGTAATTATAAAAATAATCTTAAAAATACGGAAGGCGATTTTGGGACAGAAATTGAGACAATTATTTTAGAGACAAACATTTCAGATATTTTAAATACTCAAGCAAAGGAAATAAAACTGAAAGAAAAAGAATCAGCCGACAATAACTCATATTCAAATCAACTTGAAGCTATTCCAACTATTACAACTTCGTACAAAAGAAATAATTTCTTTCTAGTCCCAACATTAAAAATCGATAACTGCTCAAATAATCTCATATATTTATCATCGGCATACCCATTTCAAGAACAAAAATATTATCAATATGATACTGAAAATTACTTACTTCAAGAGATTACTGATAATACCTATAATTTATCTGGTGAAAGCGAAATTAAAATAACCAAGAATCAAAATAGTCTATTTAATATAAACAAATACAATGACATAAAAGAGTATAGAATCAATCAGCAGGAAAATCGTGTAGCACTAGTTTCTTCCGATGGTACTTTCTACATCTATATAAGAGAATAAGTGCCAAATAATTTGTATTCGATGCAAAAAGCAATGCTTAATAATTATAAAAATACGCTGTTGAAATAATCGTTTACTTAGTACTATTCTTACCTGAGATTGTATCTTTGAAATACAAGCTAATCTCTTGATACCATTTTGTTGAGCTATAAAGAGGAAATTTTACTGAAAGAAATGATTTATCGCTTACTTTCCTTTTTGCTTGAATTATTTTCCTCTCCTTAAGTGTATCAGGAAAATCAGCTATCGATTTAAAAAATGAACTAATAAATGCAAATATAACAAGTGGATACTTTCTAGTTATAGTTTGTTTTAAAGTCATAAGACATGTTGAGAGATAAAACATAGGAATCATATATATAAGCGTTCTAAATTGCATATTTTTCAACAATGGTCTTACCTTTCCTGAATAGTAAAGTTTAAAAGAGTTATAGTATTTTCGATTATCTTTACGATTAGCTAATCCCGTATGAATTAGATAAGTCTTGTTATAAACCCAGTTTTCATAACCATATACATTTGCTCTTGTCGAGATATCATCATCATCTAAGTTGAATTTCTGCCTTTCATCAAAACCTCCAATATCTTGCCACACTTTCTTACTGCAAAAAATTTGTGAGAATGTTACAACACATCGATAACCTCCTTCGATTGCCATGACATCTTTGATATTCAAGATTTTATTTCGCATTATTCCATAAAATGAATAATAGCTTCCGTATTGATTAGTTTGTCCAGACTCAAGTCTTTCTTTATCAACTAGTGGAATCAATAAATACGCAATTTTATCCTTGCCCTTATAGTACTCCAATAAATTATTAAAAATATTTTTATCAGTACAAATAATATCGTTATCAAAAAACATATAATAATCACCCGTGGCGTTTAGTACTGCTCGATTTCTTGATTTGGGTATACCAAGATTTTCTGGGTTTTTATAATATACAATATCTACTTTATTCTTTTTGCCACTTGAACCTTTACTAAAGTTTTTTTCATAATCAGTAATAAATTTTTCTATCCACTCTCTACTACCATCTGTTGAGCCATCATCAACAAGAGAAATCTCATAATTTGGATAATCAAATTGAATAAATTTCGGTAATGTTTCTTTGATATAATTCAAACCATTAAAATTGCATAGAATTATTGAAATACGAGGATAATTATTTGATTCACCCACTTCGCTTTTATTTGTGCTTTGTACATCTGTCATTTTCTTTGCATTGTTATTTTTCATGGATATCATTATTTCTTATTAAATTCCATACTTTATTTTAATTTATGAAACAATTCCAAAATTCATATCAAGTAGATGGTCACTATGATTCTCGTTTGACAATTTTTAGCTCAATCTCTTCATGAGGGCTATTATTTACATATCCATATAAATGACTTAAATCCATTTCATAACCTTGATTCCATAAATCTAAAAGATAATTTGTATCAATGTTACCACTTCTATTCACATTAAACTTATCTTGTTGAACCTTATTAATTGGCATATTTACTAATTTCGACTTCTTATATGCAACTGCAATCTTATGAGAATAAAGAGATGAATATAGTGAGTTTAAATAATATTCATATACATTGGGAGATGTATAATCAGTATTATGCGAAAGCAGTAATATTTCTTGGAAATCAAATATTGAGCCATCGACAGATATACTGTAAGCCCAGTCAGCAACTCCATCTTTCCATTGCCAGAATAATTTATCATCTATATTGGTATATTTCTTAAATAGATTATTATCTAATAATTTATTTGTTTTAGATTCACAATCCATTGTATATGAATATGTTGTATTTGCACCTAAACGTAAAGTCGGCGTAAACACATTGAGTGGTAAATTTTTGACATCAGCATAATCAAATGATTCCGTAAGTACAATATCGTCAACAAAAAAAATTATATTTTCAGTGCTAATACTATCAAGTGCTTGCAGATAATCTTCTCTAAAGGATTCCTTGGATTTCTGCAAAATTGGGACTATTTGTAAATTAGAAAATTTGGAGAAAACTTCGTGATATGCAGCCTGATGCTTATCGTTTGATGCCCGATAAAAAATATAAATCGGCATTTTTGTAACAAATTTCTCATCGATACTTTTAATCAAACTGTACAATTGGAAAGCGCGATCAAATGAAAAAATAAATCCTACTATTTCGTTTTTGTTTTGCATATTATTGATAACTTTATTAACTGGTAACTGATAAAGAGAAATTAGCATATCTTGCTGTAATATCTTCTCCTCTCGTTCAACTCTATGCTTATACGATTTGTATATTTTGGTCTTTGTGTAATCTATATGTAATGATTTTAGAATAGTACCAACAAAGCGGCGTAATTTTCTTAACATGTAAACCTATTTATAACTTATTCTTCGAATTTGAATTGACCAGTGAAAGGTATAACTTTTCATAGTCGCTTGATATTTTATCCCAAGTAAAGAAATTTTTCCATTGTTCATAACCCTTGTTACTCAACTTTTGCAATAGTTTTCTGTCATTATATAATCGCTCTATCATCTTCGCACAAGCATTTATATCAATAGTAGCATAACCTTTTGCAGATTTAGTTGTCGGAATAATCATTCCTCCACCAGTCCACGATGCAACCTCAGAAGCATTTCCAACATCAGAGCTTAAAAAGGCAGTATGAGAGGCATTGGCTTCATATAAAACTAACGGAGATGCCTCAATATTTGAGGGAAAAAGAAAAAGATCCGCTTCTCTATTGGTATCAGCAAGAAGCTTATCATGTAAATAAGTAAGAATTATCCGCTTTTTTTTATTAAAGATTTTAAAATAGAAATTCGCAAGTTTTGCTCTCAATTTGCACTTCCATTCACAATTATTCCGAAAAAAGTAAACAATTGATCTTAACGATTTTAGAGGATTTAATGATAAAGATAATTTTACAGTTGATTTACCAGTTAGTACAAAAACTGAATTTGAAATATTTGCTTTTACAAAAGATTGTATTGCTTCTCGATGACCTTTTGCGTTTGTATGATTTCCAGCATGCAATATCAAGAAAGTATTCATATCCAATCCATTCTTTTTTTTAAATGAATACTCAACAGGAGTATCATATAATTTTTCATCTGCCCCATTTGGAATAATAGTAATATTCTTTACTTTATTTGTTCGCGCGAAAGTAACGTCTTGATAAATATTTGATTGGAAAATATTAGCATCATATTTGTTTAACCAGTCCGGCATATTAGAAAAATATTCTTTATACTCTTTCAACCTTAATCCAGAAAAGCCAGTAGGACAAGAGACTTTCTTAGATCCGATATTATCAAGTAAATCTAATACCAGGTCTGAAGCCCATTGCTGCATTGCAAAATTACACATCACATCATATTCTTGCTTTAATATAAACTCACGATATCGGTCTACCTCGCCTGATATTCCATGTACTAAATTGCCTTTTATATCAAACTGTTTCACGAATACACCATTGATTTCTCCATCATGACGACCTTCGACTTTGCATGTTGCAATAGTGACTTGATGGCCTTTTTGAGCTAGTCGTTCAGATATTTGTTTCACGACCATATACATTCCCCCACCAGTTGGTGAGTAGTCTTGAACTGTATGAAGTATTCTCATTTTGATCTTATTCTTCTATTTAAAATCTTATGTTTAAATTGAGAAAGCCTTGCCCGAGCAAGTTTTATTTTCAAGTCAGATCTGTATTTATTTATAAATTCTAACTGTACGTTTAGGAGATTTTTAAAAGTAATAATTCTCTGTGTTGAAAAAAGTTTTGAGATATCAACTGTACTACGCATTGAATTCTGTGAATCATAAGTATAGTTAAGCATAGGATCATCGATCACAAACCAATCTGTAAGCATTGATATTTTAACCCAAGTTGTAAAATCCTCAACTCCTCTAGCTGATATTTCCTCTGGCATTCCCTTAACATCTTCAAATAATTTTCGTGAGACAATAACTGAACTTGTTATTATTGGATTCTCATTTTTTAAAGACGTTAAGAAATGATAATCAAAAATGTATGATGTATACCCTACACTTTTAACGCCACCAGATACTGTCTCATCATGGACGAAAAAGAACTTGCTTTTATGATCAGCTTTGAGATTAATATATTTCCCATGGTTTTCACCATTTGAAGATATTGTGTTAGCATTGGTTGCGACAGCTTCTATTGATCGATTGTCATTGCTCGATTCATAAATAAATGCCATCTGTATTTCAAGCTTGTTAGGTAACCAATAATCATCACTATCTAAAAATGCAATCCACTTACCACTGGATTTTTCAAACGCTCGGTTACGAGGTACAGCAGGTGTTTTACTGTTATTCTTTAAATCTAGCAAGATAATATTCTCATGTTTATCAGCGTACTTTTGGACTATTTCTACTGTTTCATCAGTACTTCCATCATCTGCCACTATTATTTCATAATCTTTATATGTTTGATTAAGTACTGATTCGAGGCATTTACCGATTGTATTCTGGCGATTCCAAGTTGGGATTATCACTGAAACCATTGGTGTTTTCATACCTAAGGATACCATATCTGATGCAAATACGGAAATCCAAAGGCTCGGTTAAAATGTTTAAGATATTTCCTTTCGTACAAAAGGTAAAATAACTGTAGTAAGCTCGGGTAGTCATGGTTAGTGATACTTGGAACGCAATTAGGTTGGTGGCATACCATAAAAAAAACTAACCCACCTCAACAATACCTCGTCGTTCTCCAGGGACTAAATCATTGCGTGTATCCCATTCAATTATTGGTCCCAACATACCCGGTCTTTTTGCCATCCAATATGGCGATTTACTCAATCCGCCCTGTATGCTTAGATTTATGTGAGCTGTAGTAACTCCAGGTTCTGAAAGCCATTTACGCCAATGTAATGAGGATATAAGTTCTATACGATATTCTCCCTCATTAAAAAGATGATTTGGTATTTTACTTATAAAAGTTACATTACCTTGCTTAAACTTTGGCCATTTTTCCTCCTCTGTATCTGTATGATAAGTCCAATATAATAATTGGTTGTCAGCAGTATATATCGCATAACCTACTGTCAAAGCAGGATCGATCGTCTTTATACTTCCTGAAATACTGATATAGAAATCGGTATCATTAGATACAGGCATGTTTAAAGCCTTTCCATTTTTGTCCGTAATTGCAATACGCGTTGGACTGAACCATTCATTGAACAGGTTTCTGTTAATTTCACTATCATCATACATCCATTCTGATGGCAGATTTCCATTATCGAGAGTATTAAAATAGCTCTTGATCACAGACCTAACATCAGTACTATCCATCTTGATCTGACCTTTATCTAGCAAAATACACCTGTTACATAACTGCTCAATAGCGCCCATGTTATGACTTACAAATATGACTGTGCGTCCATTGCTGCTTACATCTTTCATCTTGCCAAGACATTTTTTTTGGAATGCTGCATCACCTACCGCCAATACCTCATCTACTATAAGTATTTCTGGTTCAAGATGAGCAGCTACAGCAAAAGCTAATCTTACATACATACCCGAAGAATATCTTTTGACCGGAGTATCAAGGAATTTCTCTACCTCAGCAAATGATACTATCTCATCAAACTTAGATTTGATTTCTTTTCGAGACATACCAAGTATCGCACCGTTTAGATAGATATTTTCACGACCTGTTAATTCTGGATGAAAACCAGTACCTACTTCTAATAGACTCGCTACTCGCCCGGAGATAGAAATACGGCCACTTGTTGGTTCTGTTATCCTACTAAGCATTTTTAATATTGTTGATTTACCTGCACCATTACGACCAATAATGCCTAATCTTTCGCCATCATTTACATTGAAACTCACATCTTTGACTGCCCAAAATTCGTTTTCTTTTTCCTGGTTAGATTTTCTTGATTTGGTTAATGATTTAACTTTTGTATTCAGCAATTCTCTAAAAGAAGATGATGCCTTAGCACCTAAAATATATTTTTTTGAAAGCTTTTCTACTTTGATTACGGTTTGATCTCCCAAAATATTATTATCAATTTTGTTATTGTGATTAGATGACATCGGCAAACTCCTTTTCTGTTTTCCTAAAATAAGACAAACCTATTGTAAATATCACCAAGGACATAAGTATAGCAAGTGCAATTCCTGGTATGAATAATTCCTGGTCTGTACGCAACAATGACCATCTAAAACCATCTATCACCCCTGCCATCGGATTTAGATAATATAACAACCTGAAATTCTCAGGGATATTTGTGCTGGCAAATCCTACTGGTGAAATATATAACCCAAATTGAACAATAAATGGCACAACAAATCTAAAATCTCGATATTTGACATTGAGTGCAGATATAAAATAGCTTGCTCCCAATGTTGTGACTAACGCGATAATAAAGAACAAAGGCATAAATATGATGTTAATATTGGGGAAATAATTGTAATATATCATCAATACAAAAAGTATTAAGAATGCAATTGCGGTATCAATAATATTCACAACAATAGTTGAAGTTGGCACGATTATCCTTGGAAAATAGATTTTTGAAAGCATGTTTGAGTTTGCAATAAGTGAGTTACTACCTTCTGAAAACGAATTTGCAAAGAAATTCCAAGGTAACAAAGCAGAATAAACCAAAATCGGGTAAGGTATATTTTCTGATGGCAACCCTGCTAATCTACCAAAAATAACAGTTAGTACGATCATAGTAATCACTGGACGGAGAATACTCCAAGCTACACCAATTATTGTCTGTTTATACCTAACCAAAATATCTCGCCAAGCAAGAAAAATAAATAATTCACGATAGGTCCAAAGATCCCTCCAATAATACTTACCGCTTTTATTTGCCTCTATGACAGTCATCTTGACATTTGTATTGTCTTTCTTCTCCATTAATCTAAATCTCGACTTACAAAGTTATAATAAGGAATTATACAGCTAAAGTTGAAAGTTGAAAATGTTAAAAACGATATTTATCCAATAACTGATATTTTAACTCTCTAACTGCATTTTGAGCTTTTAAAGGTAAAAACGAAGCTAAAACTAATTTTCGAACAGCTTCAATCTCTTTTTTGCATTCTTTGATATCGGTAACCTCGTTACTGGCACAATTTGAATATTTTTTAATAAACGCTTTAGCTTTACCCTTAAACTCTTTAGTTTTATTTGTTAGAAATAGAAATTTGATATTATTATATTCTGTTTCCCTTTCAGTTTCTTGATTTGCATTAACAGTACTTTTTAGTTTTTCGACATCAAAATGCTCATAATTATCAACTCCCGTTATTTGCTTTGTCTCATATATTTTCTTTATCTCATCTTTAATAGCTTTTTGTAATGCAAATTTTGAAGCGCTAACTGAAGTCGGAATGAATCTATATTTAAGAAGATATTCCGGTAAGGTATCTATAACCTTGCCCTGACTAATCAATTGCAAATACATATCATAATCCTCACAATACTGTGCCTTCGCACGATACTTTACTAAACCATCATTTCTAAACATTATCGAAGGATGTATTGGTGCAATACCTTGTACTATCCGCGTATGATAATTGCGTCTACTCATATTGACTCTGATTTTACGAAGTTGAAATCCATTTTCATCTATTGCATAAGCCCAAGTACCTAACAAATATACATCACGGTTTGATTCAAGATATCGAAATTGATTTAACAATCTGTCAGGGAGAGAAATATCATCTGCATCCATGCGTGCAATATATTGCCCTTTTGCTTTTTCAAGGCCTGTATTAAGTGCATTAACCAAGCCTTTGTTAGGAATAATATCTATAGGTACAACTCGATGATCGATTTTAGCAAATCGTTTGATAATTTCAGGAGATTTATCAGTTGATCCATCATTTATTAATAAAAGTTCAAAGTCTATTAATGTTTGATCTAATATTGAACGAACTGCCTCCTCGAGATATTCTTGCGCATTGTAAACGGGTAAAATAACACTTACCTTTGGTGAGTTACTGTTCATAGTTTGAATACTAATCGAAATTACTTACGCTTGTATCTTAGTTTAACATATAAATAATAAAAATTCTTTATGATTCGAAAAATATCAAAAGCCCTTATGAAACTAATAAATAATCCCCTCGAATGAGTAAAAAATACAGGTAGAATAAAACCAGATATGGATTGTGCGATAATCATAGAAATTGCTCCTCCTACGATACCCACTTTCGGTATCAATATTACTGAACAGACATATCCTATCAATAAACCAACAATTGTTTGTAAGATAGTAACCTTAGTTTTGTTTTCTATTACATTATATTCAGAGAAAATCATACCTGTTACTATAAATACGCCATTCCAAGTGATTAATTTTAGTGCTGGCAAAGCAGTCATATATTCATCTCCAAACAAAACTTTAATGATAAAACCACCTGCTACAGTAAAGAAAATCGATGCAAAAATACTTATCCATACCAATACATCTAATATATTTTGTATTCTTCGCCAATATAGATTTTTATCTGTCTTTTTTGCCAATATTAACGAAGGTACAACCGATGACAATATCGCCGAAGGGACAAAAAGCCATATCTCCGAGAGTTTTATTGATACTCCATAAATACCTAAATCCTGTGGTGTAAGCAAATCTCCAATAACTAACTGATCAATCCTTGAATAGATAGCAACGAAAATAGCTGATATTAGTAAGGGAAGACCTTGCAATAATAAGTATTTTGCGCATGACTTATCATATTTCCAAAAGAGTATTTTTTGTTTAGAAAGACGAAACTGAATAATTAGTAAAACAGTTGCTATTACCGTTTCAATAAAAAGTATTATTGCAAAGTAAATCAGGCTTTTGCTTGATAAAATGATTAGTATCTTTAATGCGCTCATTACTAAAAAGGCAATTGATCTCGCTATAACTACATACTTAGACGCTACTTTGGATTGATACCAAAAATCAATAACATCAAAAGAGCTCAATATATATCTAGAAGAAAGGATAATAATTATTGGTAATAAAATAAATTCTAACTGTGGATTTGTAGTTATTTTGTAATATGTAAAAATACTTGAAAGTGCAATAACTACAAAACCACCGACAAGTTTTAATACAAATGCTGTACCCAAAATAGTATTGCTTTCTTTGCTAATCCCATTATTAATCTCATTTTCTTGAGTCGATTTATTTGAAGGAACAATTTTCTGAGTTATATCACGGATAATTATGCTATCTAATCCGAGAAAAGAAAATACAGAAAAGATCCCGATAATCACTAAAGCGTAGTTGAAAATTCCCATATCGCTAGGTCCCAGGTATCTTGCCATCCACGCTGATAAAAACACATTGACAAGTAGTTGTACTATTCTATTTGCCAATAGCCAGAATGTGTTTGGCAATACTTTCCTGATTAGAGGTCTTTCAGAGAGATAGTTTAGAAATGGGTCTTTGCTCATCCCTTTATTTTATCACAATTTTCAATATCCTTTGATTCAAATAAACTTCAAAGCCAAAACGTATTCAGAAATTCCACATAATCGAAAACACTATTTCTTTATAATCTTTTCAATATACTCCGCAATTAATTCTTCAGGCCTTTTCTTTGAATTAATGTTTGCATGTAGATCCAGAAACCTATTTGCATATTCTCTTACATTCTGTTTCTTTGCCTTGTTGATCTCAGCTTTTATTGCTTTTGCTAATGATTTCGCGTCTGTACTTATACTATATGCTCCTAAGGGTTCCTGAAATTTTATTACTTTCTCACCAATTGGATTATGGTAAACAACCGGCTTACCTAAAGCTAATGATTCAATGATTGCTCCAGAAAACCTTGAAATAAATATTGTGCTATTGCGGATACAATCATACATACTTTCTTTTGTTACATTAAACTCTGATAGTTCACCATTATCAGCCGGATGTTGAGATAAAACATAGTCTATACCTGCCAGCTTACACCCTTCTATAGCTGTTTTTACAAAAATATCTCTTTTATCGGTCAATACGCCATATGAAAAATTTACATTTATCACTGCTATTGGTGTTTTAGGAAATTGTACATCTTCTTCGTAAAGCTTTCGCACCATAGGTAAACCTGAGACAAACACTTTATCTTTACGATCTTCAAAGAATCGAGTATCGTATTCTCCAGGAACAAAAAGATACTCTGAAGTTCGATATGGATACAAATGTGTTGGAAATCCACAATCCAGTTTGAGATAATCACTTACTCCCTCATTAATAGCAAATGTTGGTACACCTTTTATTCTAAGCTTTCGAATAATTGGATTAAGCTTGTTTATATCGTTAAAAGTTATCAACGCTAAGGGTGACTCATTATCGAAAATATTTATATCTAAATCAGTACTATTAATAATCTTTATTTCTTTAGGAATATTGCTATATTCTATTCTGCTTAGCGAACGTTTTCCCGCAAGATGTTGCTTAGTATTATCAAGTATTACGACTTCTTTATTTTTCTTTTTCAATATTAATGAAACCTTAATTGCATTTCTTAATTGGTAATCGACATCACACCAGATGAATATTGTTCGAGAATATGAATATATATAATTATTTGTATCCGTAGGCTCATTATTCTGGTTTGACAAAGCAATCGCTTTGTTGGCGATCTTATTCAAAATTTTGTTTTTAATCATAAGGATTTTCGTTCTATTATTCTTAGTTTGAGATAATTCTTTACGAAGTCTGTTAATTTTATTTTTTAATTTCTCAAATTTCCCTTCAGAAAATTTTGAATCGTTTTTGAGTTCTTCATACTTCTCAGCAATTTTTTCAACAAATTGTACTTTAGTATGGTTGAGTTGAGCAATCAAACTTATTGCTTTAATAATTTGGACTGTGATGTTTCCCTCATTAGCAATAATCTCATTGTATTCGGATGTATATCGAATTCGATTGAATAATTCATGAATTAGCAAATATTTTTCACTATTTGAATTTTTGTATTGTAAGATCCGATTAAATAAAGTATTAAATGCAATTAACAAACCATTCCAGTAATCTGACTTTATCGCTGAATATAAGCCAATACCACCGAATTTTCTTACTTCTAGTGGAATAGATTCCATACCAGTAATAAAGCCCTCAATGTTTTCTTTCGTAATTCTACTCGTTATAGATTTTTCACGAGAAAGCCAGTAATAATATATCCCATCATCAAAATAACAGCTTTTCGCATATAAGTGTAATTTAAAAACAGTTGATATGTCTTCATGTAAACCACTTGGAAATAAAATCTTGTTTTCAGTAAATATTGATTTACGAATTAGTCTATTCCATGCTGTCAGAGACAAGCTCAGATTCGCAAGATTTCTTAACATCACTAATCTATCGTTATTATATTTTTCGGAACTGTTATCAAATCTTGTGCTGTATAACACTTCTCCTTTTTCTGAGATTTTGTTAAAACCACCTGTAACAATATCTACATTTCTTAATACGGCACCATTGTATAAAACTTCTAAGGTTACTGGATCTAAATAATCATCACTATCAATAAAATATATATATTCTCCGACAGCATTCTTGATGCCTCGATTACGAGTCAAACCTAATCCAATATTCTTTTTGTTCCGTAATAATTTAAAATTGCTCTTACCTTTTACAAATTTCTCAGCAATTCTTAAAGAAGAATCTGAAGATTTATCATCAATTATTATTACTTCATAATCTGTACTTCTAAGAGTTTGCTCTTGTAAGCTTAATAGACACTTTTCTAAGTATTTTTCTACATTGTATACAGGCACAATAACACTAACTTTAATATTGCTTATATTTTTCATGTCAGGTGATAATTACTTAATCAATGTACATTATACCAGACAATACAATTATATTTTATACTTCAATTAGTATTTCTTTCTTGATATACTAATACTTATCAAACAATAAATTTATTAATTCTTAACATAGTAAACACTTTACTAAAGAAAGCTAGAGTAATTCTCTCAAGTAACTACGTAAAAGTTATATCTATTGCACTTCTTGGAAACATATTGCAAGTGGTGGCTTTTTATGGGCAAAGAACTCTAACAGCAGATTCATTAGCAATAATCAATTTTAGCATATATTTTGTAGCGCTATCAGGGATAATTACAGATTCATTTACAAAATGGCTAACTATTGAATTAAGCTCGCGAGAGATCAAAGAGCGAATAATGTATTTAGTGTCGAACTTCCTTAGAATCGTTACTATAATTGACTCAGTGATAATAATTATTGGGATAATAATTTATATTGCAACACCTTCTTTACAAAATAGTCTTGGCATAACAATTCTAATATTGTGCTCAATATCTGGTATGCTGTCTGGGATTTCATCTTTTTTTACTTCATATTTTTCAGCTCAAGGCAGATTCTCTATTGTTTCTGCATTAACATTAATTTTACCTATAACAAGAATTATTTTCACTTTTTTTATACTTAATGACACCAATCCTTGGGTTGTATCGTTATCTTATGTAGTAACAGCGGCAATAACATTATTATTCAATTTTGTAATATTATCTAAGATTAGTCACCACAATTTCCGAGATATTGTGGGTAGCGTGTCTAATAAAGATAATTTCTCTAAAAATTTAAAAAGCTCAACATTATTTATTATTGAAAATGCTTTAATACAGATATGCTTAGGAGCATTCTATATACTAGATGGATTGATACTCAAAGAAATTATAAGTTC
>ERZ795031.2763-NODE-2763-length-16264-cov-5.893022_pt1 | contig 16264 bp, 12 predicted proteins | sample MGYA00375123_ERZ795031 | MGnify/ENA primary metagenome ERZ795031 (study PRJEB30166, sample SAMN05720159) | activated sludge metagenome | isolation source: anaerobic digester from wastewater treatment plant | place: USA | collected 2015-04-21 ... | reverse complement strand
GGCGACTACGGCGAAAAAACTAGCGGGATTGGTCGGGTCCGATGGTGAATATGCCGTTCTTTTCCTTGATGACCACGTCGGCGCCGGCCAGATGTGCGACCCGTCGCAGGACGTGATCGGCGCTGTGGAAGAACCAGGACGTCGGAATCTTGTGGTCGCGGGGATAGTAGCCCTTGATCACCATCGTCTGGACTGAGTCGTAAAAATCACGCCCAGGGGCCCCCTCCGGTTCCGCATAACCGCACAGGAACCAGTTGAGCGCGTCATTGCCCAGGGTGACGGCGGTCTCCAACCAGTACCTGCGTTCGTCATTCTGGTCCAGACCAAAGAAACATGAGGTGGGCTTTGGAAGGTACCGGACGCCCAGGGTGGCGTAGGGCTTCGTGATCCACACATATTCGTGCTCTTCCGGATGCCCGTACCCCAAATCGGCAATCTTCTTGTATCCCCGAACGCACCTTGTCACATAGTGCCGTTCCATGACACGCATGAACGACTCGTAGCAGTTCCCGTCCCGCTTCATGTCGTAGTCCAGCTCCGGGAGCGGTTTCGGGTGCCAGTTTTTCAGGTTTTCTATCCCCACGGGTCAGTCCTCCGACTCAAACGCCGGACCGGGGAAGGGCGGCGCGGGATCGTTCGGCCCCAGAACAACCGGTCGGTTGCGCCAGTCTTCCAGCTGCTTCCGTTCGCGCTCTTCCTTCTTCACGCGCGCCTGGACCTCATTGAAGCGGTCCTTCTCCCACGCCTGGCGCTCCTCGGGGGTCATGCCCGCCGTGGGGTCCACCACCGGCTGCTTGCGGTACTGCGGTGTGAAATTCATACCGTCTGTCCCAGGCGGTACGACATCTGACCCATGAAGTACTCAACCAGCTTCGGGTCCGCCTTCGCGGGCGGAAGGGCCTTCTTCCGGGCGTCGGCCAGGAGGCGGTCAACGAACTGATCGCCAAACGGCTTCCCGCACCGCAGCTGTTCGCGCTCCTCGAGCGCCTCAGACGTGGACGCCAGGCGGCCCGCGACCCCCTGGGAGAGGGCGTCGGCCACCTCCGACAGATCCAGGCCGGCCTTCTCTCTGTCGCCGGTCCGCAACATCCCGTTCGCGTGCATCATGTCCTTACTCCTCGGTTTCGACGCGTGAAAAAACATCGCTGGGATTCTCCTCTATGGCGTCCGAGACTCCTCGGACAACAAGTTCACTCATGAGGTCGGCCACGGAATAGCTCGAAAGCCCCCGCTCTTGCGCCTTCGGGGCCTTCACAGAACGCAGGATCGCAACGTGCTGGCGGAAGATCGCGTCCATTTCCGACGCCTTGGCGAACTGACCGGCGTCCAGCGTGGCGCACAGATGCACGCCGACATTGGCCACGATGCGCTTCTCGAGTTCCACGAGGGGGTCATCGCAGCCGTATTGCCGGTGCAAACCGTCGAGCACCGCTTTCACGACCGGGAGCTGGCGGGACTGGCACAGGGAGGGAAACAGCCGCTGGAAGGCGTTGTCCGGCTTCTGACCGTCTGAGACGGCCAACGTGGCCGCCGCCGCGGCCCCTCGAACTCTTGCCAGCTGGCCCTTCATGGTAGGCAAACCTCCTTGCTTGCTCCCTTCATACAGATTTCCGTCACCCCAACCGCGCCGCCACCGTCGCCGCCAGCCGGGCGTCCGCCTCTGCATAGGTGAGCGTTATTCCAGCGTCCCGGTGCCCCAGGGCGACGCGCGACGCCTCAATGTCGAACTCAGAGCGCACCCGGGTGGCAAACGTGTGCCGGAGCTGGTACGGGAACCACTTGGGGACCTCCTCCTCCGGACTCAGCGGCCGTCCCAGCCTTTCCGCCCGGTCCCGGTTCGCCGCGGCAACTGCCCGCTCGACGGCTCGGCGGATATCGCCTGAATCGTACTGGTTCCCCACCACCCGGTCCGACACCTTCGGGTTGGGCGCCTGGTTTGGACGGCGATGCACCGTGGCCAGCTCGCTGCGCTCCTCCAGATGATCCTGCGGGGAGAACAGCGGCTCGTTCACCGGCCGCCTGGCCATGAACTCCCGGAGCACCTCTTGCGCCCTCGGACCGAACCAGATGACCCGCTCGTGCCCGTGGAGGGCGGTCTTGTGCTCCGCCGGGCGGTGACACCACACCGGCCCGCTCGTGTCCAGGTCCACAGCGCGGAGCCCGACCAGCTCCCCCGGGCGCGCCCCCGTGGCCAGCAGCAGGCGCACAAGGCCGCGCACAGGGCGCGTCAGGAAGGGCAACGTCGCCTCGACCGTCTCTTCATCCACTGGAAGGACCTTGCGCGGCTCCTGGGCCGCTGTGCGCCCCCTCCGCAGTCCCTCGACAGCCGTCAGCGCCTGCCAGACAGCTGGTTCGACCATGTCCCGGGAGACCGCCCACTTGAAGGCGCGCTTCACGATCCCGACAACGCTGTTGATCGTGCTGCGCCGGAGCCTTCCCCCGGACACGAGGTGCTGTTGAAGCGTCAGCAGGTCCAGGGGTTTGTAGTCGGCCAGGGGCTTGTTGCCTGCCAGAAGGCGCAGGTGCTTCGTGGCTACGCGGATGTAGTCCGGCGTCTTGCCGTAGTAGTGCTCGCAGAAGACCTCGTAGGCGTCCAGCATCGCGTTGACGGTCGGCTTCACCTCTTGCTTTGGCGCGATGACGCCTCCGTTCAGCTGCGCCTCCGCCACTAGGCGAGCGTAGCGCTCTATGGACTCATGGCTCCCATGCGGTCCGAGGTAGTGGTCGCGCCCCTGGATGGTGACAACGGCCTGGCCGGACGCTTTGTGGTGGCGGTACTTGGGGACCTTGACGCTGTTCATTTTCGGCTCCCTCGTGCGGATACTGTATTTGTACAGTTTTCCGCCAGCAGTGCTGGCAGGGGCCGAAAACGCGCAAGATTATATGCGCCAAGGAAAAAGAATGGCGCGCCCAACAGGACTCGAACCTGTGGCCTCTTGCTCCGGAGGCAAGCGCTCTATCCAACTGAGCTATGGGCGCGAACGGGGAGAGTTTATCACAGGTTCTGATCGGGAGTCCATCGGGGTGCGGCGGCGCGCAGTTCCTCCTCCAGCTTCTCAACGCCGCGGAGAAGGGGCAGGCAGGTGCTGTGGCGGCATATTTGAACCGCCACGCCTTCCGGCGGAGATCCGGTCCCGTCCATTTTCAGGGTGAGGGCGGGGAGAAAGACCCGGTGGACGGCCCGCAGGGCCGCCTCGGGGGGCATGCCCTCCGGATCCGGAACGAAGGTGATTTCCAGCGGGGGGGCTCCGGAAAATGCCGCGGCGCACAGGAGGCCCAGCCCCGCGTGGGGCACCCGGTCCACCAGCGCCAGCCCGGCGTTCAACGTCGCTTCGGCGATCCGGTGGGAGGCCTGGTCCCCCGTGTGGCGGGAGAGGCGCTCCAGCAGCAGCGCGGCGAGGGTGTTACCCGAGGGCTCCACGTTGTCCTGGAAGGTCTTCGTCCGCACCAGGGCGTCCGTGGTTTCCACCGGGATGTCGAAGAAGCCCGGCGCGGCGGCGTCGTGGAAGCGCTCCACCAGCCCGTGCGCCAGGAAGGCGGCGCGGTCCAGATGCTCCCGGTTAAGCGTGGCCTCGTAGAGGTCGATGCAGCCGAGCCCGACGGCCGCGTAGTCCTCCAGCCCGCCCGGGCCGGAACAGCGGCCGCGGAACCACGTGCGCCGGAGCTCGCCGTCCAGGACCATTTCGGAGAAGAGGAAACCAACGGCGCGTTCGGCCGAGGCGATGAAGTCCGGCTCGTCCAGCGCGGCCCCGGCGCGCGCCAGGGCGGACACCATCAGCCCGTTCCAGGAGGCGACGCATTTTTCGTCCCGTCCAGACCGGACGCGCCTCTCCCGCGCGGCGAAGAGGGCCTCCCGCGACGCCGCAAGCCGCGCGCGGAGGGCGTCCACCGAAATGCCCGTCTTGCACGCGAGCTCGTCCTCTGTGACGGCCCGGAAGAGGACGTTTTTCCCTTCATGCGCGGCCTCCCAGGACGGGAAATTGCCTTCGGGGCGGACGTCATAGGCGGCGCGGAAGAGGGCTGCCTCGTCGGGTGCGAGGATATCCCCGATCTCCGCGTGCGTCCACAGGTAGAACGCGCCCTCTTCGCCGCCGCTGTCGGCGTCCTCGCTGGCGTAATAGCCGCCCTCCGGCCCCTGCATGTCGCGCAGGACATAGCGCAGCGTGTCCCGCGCGACTTCGGCCCGGCGCGCGTCGCCCGTGAACTGGAAGGCCTCCGTATAGGCGGACGCCAGCAGCGCGTTGTCGTAGAGCATCTTCTCGAAGTGGGGCAGGCGCCATTCCTCGTCCACGGCGTACCGGTGGAATCCCCCGCCCAGGGGATCGTGGAAGCCCCCGCGCGCCATGCGGTCCAGCGTCAAGAGCGCCATGTTCCCGGCGTTCCGGTCCCCGGTGTCCGCCGCACGGCGCAGGAGAAAACGCAGGGCGTTCACATTGGGGAACTTCGGCGCGCCGCCCCAGCCGCCGTGCGCCGAATCAAACGTGGCGGAAAGATGGGCCAGCGCCGCGTCGGCGACCCGGGCGGCGGCGGGGGGCGCCGCCCGGCCCGGTTTCGGCGCCAGCATGACCCGCAGGTTCTCCGTCAGGTTCTCCGCCGACTCCTCCACCTCAACCCGGTTGTCGCGCCACAGCCCCGCGATGGCCTCCAACACCCGGCCGAAACCGGGCTGTCCCCGCGTGTCCCGGGGCGGGAAATAGGTGCCTCCGTAGAAGGGCTTGAGTTCGGGCGTCAGAAACACCGACAGCGGCCACCCGCCGGAGCCCGTCATGGCCGCCACGGCGGTCATGTAGAGGTTGTCCAGGTCGGGCCGCTCCTCGCGGTCCACCTTGACGGAAACGAAGGACTCATTGAGCAGCGCCGCGATGCGCGGGCTCTCGAAGGACTCCCGCTCCATGACATGGCACCAGTGGCAGGCCGCGTAGCCGATGGACAGGAAGACAGGCTTGTCCTCCCGCCGTGCTTTCTCCAGCGCCTCCTCCCCCCAGGGATACCAGTCCACGGGGTTGGAGGCGTGCTGGAGCAGGTACGGGCTGGCCGCGCCGGCCAAACGGTTCAGGCGCGGGTTGCTGTTGCCGGGATCCATAAAGCGCCCTCTTTTCCCTGTGGAACAGCCGGAAACGCGGAATGCTTCCACCGCTGCGGAAAAGGGGAGGGGCGCCGGCTACGGCCGCACGGTCTTCTTCCCCCGGCGGCGGAGGCGCGGGAGGATCTCCCAGAGGACGAGCGCGGCGGGGCCGCCGTAGAGAAGGCCCATGCCCCACCAGGTGCCGGTGAATCCGGTGAAGTCGCGGCGGCGGTCCCAGGGCCACCAGACGGCGCATACGCGGCCCAGCAGGTGGTCCCGGGGCACCCAGCCGTAGACGCGGCCGTCGCGGCTGGCGCCGCTGTTGTCGCCAAGAAGCAGGTAATGATCCCCGGGAACAACACTGAGTTCCGGCGTGTCCATGATCCCGTAGACCATGCGGGGCATGGAGAGCAGGGTCAGGTGGCGGACCGTGTTGAGGGACTCCCGGCTGAGGCCCCTGCACATCTCGGCCATCTCCCCCAGGGTCAGGGCGGCGACGTCGCGGTCCTTCACGGCGGGGTGGAAGCGGCGCATGTCGCGGTAGAGCTGCTGGACGGGCTCGTGGCGGGGGTTGAGGATGTCGAGGGGCTCGTTCTTTTTGGCCAGCGTCAGGAACTGGCGGAGGAGCACCTCCTTCTCCAGCACCCACTCGGTGGTGTACTTCACCGTGTCCTTGATGTCGTCGGGCAGGGGGGCCTCCTCCCCGTTGATGAACACCTTCCCGTTCCGGATCTGGACCTTTTCGCCGGGCAGCCCGACAACGCGCTTGACCAGCACGGGGTGCGGCGCGTCGGGCTCCACAGACCGGAAAACCACGATGTCCCAGCGTTTGGGGGCGGCCCAGTCCCACAGGCGGACCGTGGTGAAGGGGATGCGCGGACCATAGAGCCATTTGTTGGCGATGACGCGGTCGCCGCCGCGTTCGGCCCCGTGCAGGGTGGGCTCCATGGAGCCGCTGGGGATGATGTACTGGTCGAAGAGGCAACCCTTGGTCACGAAGACGGCGGCAACGACGCCGATCCACGCCAGGAGATTGCGCCGGTTCCACGGGCCGGTGAACACCTGAACCCACAACACCCAGCGCGGGGGGGCGGGGCGGGGCTTGTCCGCCGCGGGGGCGTCTGTCGCGTCGCCGCTGATCAGGTGTCCTCCTCGTTGACCTTGAGAAGCGCCATGAAGGCCTCCTGGGGCACCTCGACGGTGCCCACCTGCTTCATGCGCTTCTTGCCCTCCTTCTGCTTTTCGAGGAGCTTGCGCTTGCGCGTGATGTCGCCGCCGTAGCATTTCGCCGTGACGTTCTTGCGCACGGCCTTGACGGTCTCCCGCACGATGATCTTGCGCGAGATGGCCGCCTGGATCGCGATCTCGTACTGCTGGCGGGGAATGAGCTTGCGCAGTTTCGACGCCAGCGCGCGGCCCAGGTACACCGAGTTGTCCCGGTGGACGATGGTGGAGAGCGCGTCGATGACGTCGCCGTTGAGCATGATGTCGAGCTTCACGAGGTCGCCGGGGCGGTTGCCGATGATGCGGTACTCCAGGGACCCGTAGCCGCGCGTGCAGGATTTCAGCTTGTCGTAGAAGTCAATGACGATCTCCGCCAGCGGCATTTGGTAGACCGCCATGCAGCGTTTGCCGTCAATGTAGTCCACGCGGACATGGATTCCGCGCTTCTTCTTGCACAGCTCGATGACCGTGCTGAGGTACTGCGTGGGGCAGAGGATGTCCGCCTCTATGTACGGCTCCTCGATCATCTGGATCTCGCCGGCCGGCGGCATCTGCGACGCCTTCTCGATGACCGTGACCGTTCCGTCCGTCGTGGTGATGGTGTAGGCCACGTTCGGCATGGTGACGACGAGGTTCATGCCGAACTCGCGCTCCAGCCGCTCCTGGATGATCTCCATGTGGAGCAGGCCGAGGAAGCCCAGCCGGAACCCCAGCCCGAGGGCGTCGCTGCTGTCCGCGTGGTACTGGAACGAGCAGTCGTTCAGGTGCAGCTTGTCCAGCGCGTCGCGCAGCTCCTCGTAGTCCGTGGCGTTGGCGGGGTACATGCCCGAGAAGACGACGGGCTTCACCTCCTCGTAGCCCGGCAGCGCCTCCGCCGCGGGCTGGTCGAGCGCCGTGAGCGTGTCGCCGATGCGGGTGTCCTCGAGGGTCTTGATGTTGCAGATCACATAGCCGACCTCGCCCGCCGCCAGCTCGTCGCAGGGGACCATCTCCGGCTTGAGCGTGCCGATCTCCACGGCCTCGTAGCGCATGCCGGTGGTCATCATCATGACCCGCTGGCCGCGGCGCAGGATGCCGTCCTTGACGCGGACGAACACGATCACGCCGCGGTAGATGTTGTAGACCGCGTCGAAGATGAGCGCGCGCAGCGGGACATCCCGCTCGCCTCTGGGCGGGGGGATCCGCGCGATCACCGCCTCCAGCACCTCCCCGGTGCCGAGCCCCGACTTCGCGCTGGCGAGCACCGCGTCGTCCGCCGGCAGCCCGATGACCTCCTCGATCTGCTGGCGGGTCCCGTCCACGTCCGCCGCGGGCAGGTCCACCTTGTTGATGACCGGGATGATCTCCAGGTTCTCCGCCACGGCCTTGTAGGCGTGGGCGAGGGTCTGCGCCTCCACGCCCTGGGCGGCGTCCACCACCAGCAGCGCCCCCTCGCACGCGGCCATGGCGCGGGACACCTCGTAGGAGAAGTCCACGTGCCCCGGCGTGTCGATGAGGTTCAGCTCGTACTCCCGGCCGTCCGCGGCGGTGTGGCTCATGCGCACGGCCACCGACTTGATGGTGATGCCGCGCTCGCGCTCGATGTCCATGTTGTCGAGCGTCTGCTCCTTCAGGTTGCGCGTGTCTATCGTGTTCGTCTGCTGGAGCAGCCGGTCGGCCAGGGTGGACTTCCCGTGGTCAATGTGCGCGATGATGCAGAAGTTGCGGATGTTTTCCCGGGGTACGCTCATTCATTCCTTTCTTCAGGCGTCCGCCGGCCGGCCGCCTCCCGAAACCTGGCGCAGCACGCGCAGGCTCCGGAAATCCGTTTCCAGCTGCCCGGCCGTGAATCTGGCCATCAGCTCAAACACCGCCTCCGCCAGCGGGCCCCCGGCGGGCGGAACGCCCTCCGCGGCCATCCGGCCCAGGGCCGCCACCTCCTCCGGCCGCACCCGGCGGTTCCCGAGGGTCTCCGACAGGCCGTGCTCCCACGAAAACCACCGGGCCGCCTCGGGGCCGCAGCCCGTGTCGGCGCACACCGCCAACTCCGGGGCCAGCCCCAGCGCCTCCAGCAACCGGTACGCCGCCAGCGCGGTCCGGCCGCGCGGATTGTCCGCATGGTCCTCCAGCGAGCGCAGCCCCGACACCAGGGCCCCGTACAGGTCCTCGGAGGGGGCGTTTTCCCCCGCCGAATGCAGGCACATCTCCAGCAGAAACGCGGCGTGGGCGAAACGGTCCACGTCGCGCTTCAACCCGCCCCAGACCTCCAGCGGGGACACCTCGCCGAGTGTCTGGACGGACCGTCCGTCCTTCCAGTAGCACACCAGATCCACGCGGTTGAAGGTGTCCAGCACCGGGGCAAAGGGGCTCTTTTTGCCGCGCATGCCCTTGGCCAGGCACGCGACCCGCCCACGGTCCGGCGTGAGAAAACTGACAATCGCGCTGGTGTCGCCAAAGTCCACCTTGCGCAGCACAATGCCTTCGGTTTTGAGTTGGGACAATCCCGCCTCCAGCGTTGGGGGTGCTGGCCGCCTCGGTTCGGAAACACGCGGCAAAATCATACCATTGCGCCCCGCCAAGGCGCAAACGTCCGGGGCGCGGGAGCCCGGTTTCCGGTGGAAAACGGGGCGGAAATCGCCTGGGGAGAGGGCTGCCCGCGCGGGCGGGCCCGCCCCTCTGTCCACTCCGTCCATATTGGCCACTTCGTCCGCCGCATTCCCCCAACGCCCCGGCCTGCGGTACACTATCCGAACCTCCCCGGAAAAACGGGGTCTCACAGGGAAAGGAACGCACCATGGCCGCGCCCCCGGGCGGGGCGGAAGCCCCCGCCGCACTTGACGACAAAGACCTGGTCCCGCGCGCCGCGGACCGGGACATGGAGGCTTTTGCCGAGTTGATGCGCAGACACCAGCACCACGTTCACGCCCTGGCCTGGCGGCTCACGGGAAACCGCGAGGACGCCCGCGACCTCGCGCAGGAGGCCTTCCTGCGCGCCTGGAACAGCCTGGGCGGGTTCCGGGGCGAGGCGGCCTTCGGCACCTGGATGCACCGGATCGTCGTCAACCTCGCCCGGAACCTTCACCGCGACCGCACCCGCAAGGGCCGGGACCGGGAGGTGGCGGCGGGAAACCCCTTTGACGAGGACGCCCCCACGCGCGAGGCGGCCGCCGGACCCGCCGCCTCCCCCGCTAAGAACGCCGAGGCGGGGGAACTGACCGAGGCGCTGGAACGGTGCCTCGGCGGGCTGACACCGGAATACCGGGAGGCCTTCGCCCTGCGGGTGGAGCGCGACATGGACTACACGGCCATCGCCGCCGCCCTGGAGTGCCCGGTGGGCACCGTGAAATCGCGCATCAGTGAGGCGCGGCGGCGGCTCGCCCTCTGCCTGGAACGGCGCGGCGTGCTGGAAGGAGGTCGAACATGATTTCCCCGGAACTGCACGAGCAACTGTCCGCCTATCTGGACGGGGAGCTGGACCCCGAAGCGCGCGCCGGGATGGAGCGCTTGCTGGAGGAGCAGCCGGAACTCCGCGCCGCCCTGGACCGGATGCGCCACGTGGACGACCTGCTCCGGCAGGCGGCCCCTGAGGCCCCCGCGAATCTGGTCCGCGACAGCCTCCGCAAGATTGACGAGGCCGCCCCCACCCGCGCAAAAGTGCGGTTTCGCGGGGCCGACGAGGCCCCCCGGCGGCGCAGTCCCGTCCAGTATCTCGCCGCCGCCGTGATGCTCTGCGCGGGCATGGCCGCGCTCTACTACTACCAGACAACGCAGTCCGCCCGGTCCCCGCGCGACGCGGAGATGCTCATGGCGCGGCAGGCCGGGGAGGCGCCCGACCGAACGCCCGCAACGGAGGGGGGTAAGAACGAGGTCTTTCGGGTGCTGCTGATGGAGGAGGCGCCGAAGGGCGCGGCGGCGGAAGCGGCGGCCGCGCAGGACATCGCCGCCCCGGCGGAACCCGTTGCGGATGCGGACTCGGCACAGGCCGAAGCCCTGCCCCAATCCGCCCCGCCCGCCCCCGGAAGCGGGGGAGGGGCGTCCGAAGCTCCAAAGGAGGCCGCCCCCCTGGCCGAGGCCATGACGGCGGAGCAAGACGGCCCGCCGATAGTCTCCCGAAACCGGAGTCTGATGTCCAAGTCCGCCCCACCGGAAAAAGGGGAGGCGGGCCGCGGCCAGACCACACCCACCGCCCCGGCCCCCGCGCCTGCGGTGGCACCCGCGACCCCGGCGCCCCCCGCTGTGGGGCAGGACCGTCCGCCCGCCCCCGCGCAGTCCCCAGCCACCCCCAAGCCCCAGCCCCCGGACACGGGCGGATCCTTCGGCCCCGGCGTGGCCCTCGGCCGCGTGGTCGAAGGCAAGGTCTTCCTCCAGACCCCGGACGGATGGATGGAGCGGGGCTACGCGGGCGAAAAGGTCACGGAACTCACCCGGGGCGACGAGGCATTCAAGAAACTCGCCGCCGAACACCCCGCACTGGAAAAGATCAGCGCTCTCGGCGGCGTTGTGCTCTTCCGCTTCGACACCACCTGGTACCGCCTCACCGGCGGAGAGGCAACGCCGGCGAGCTAGGTCCGCCCCGCTCCGCGCTCGCGGAGGACTTGGCGGGCGCGTTCGAGGGCGGCGGCGATGTTTTCGGGGCCCAGGGGCACGCGCTCAACGAGGGCGCGGTCCACGAAGTAGAGGAGGCCCTCGCCCGGCGCGGCGCCGGTCACCTGGCGCACGGCTTCGGCGTAGAGGGCCAGTTGCAGGCCGTAGCGTTCGCCCTTTTCCGCGTTCGGCGCGCCGGTCTTGTAGTCGAGCACCGTGCCGTCGCCGAGCAGGGCGTCAATGGTCCCCCGGATCAGGTGCCCCTCGAAGGGCAGGAGGAAGGGCAGCTCGCGGCGGAATCCCGTGTCGGCGGCGAGGCGCGCGTGGAGCGGGTCCTCCCGAAAGCGTTCGGCCATGCGCGCGAGCTGGGCGCGCAGGGTCTCCCGCTGCCCCGGGTCGAAGTCGCTCTCGTCCAGCACCCGGTCCGGCAGCCCGGCGTTGTCCCCGGCGAAGTCCCACAGCTCGAAGAACCGGTGGACCGCCGTGCCCCGGTCCATGGCAAACTCCCGGTCCGTCGCCTCCTTTTCGGTGGCGGGCGGATCTTCCCCCGGGCCGCCCTCATCGCCGACCATCCAGTTAAGCAGGGCCGACACGGAGACGGTGATCCCCGCGCGTGCGGGGGGTGCGAAGGGCGCGATGCGGGCGCGGAGGGCGTCCACATCCGGCATTTCCCCCCGGTCAGGGGTGGGCGCGGGGCCGCAGAGGGCGGGGATTTCGCGGCGGACAAACGCTTTCCATCCGTCCCCGGCAACCGCGCCGCCGTGCTCCTTTTCGGCGAGGGCATAGGCGGCGTTGAAATGGGCGAACCAGGTGCCCTTCACGGCCTTGGGGAGGCCGCACAGCACGAGGTGGTCCCGCGCGCGGGTCATGGCGACATACAGCAGCCGCGCGGACTCCTCCTCCTCCCCGCGGTTGGCGGCCAGCCGGACAGCCCGGACCATCACGGGTTTGGCGGTGTCGTCGTCCGTTTTCTCCAGATCCCCGGCGTCCATCACCGCGCCGAGGTCCCGGTGCAGGTGCAGGGTGCCGCCGCCGTTCCTGCCCTTGTTCTGGGCGCACAGGTCCGGGAGGAACACGACCGGGAACTCCAGCCCCTTCGAGGCGTGGATCGTCATCACCAGCACGGCGTCACCGCCGCCGGTCTGGAGGTTGGCGTCGCCCTCCTGGACCGCCCGGTCGCGGACATCGTCGAGATAGCGCACGAAGTCCGCCAGCGTGGCGGGCAGGCGCGGCGAGAACTCGTCGGCCACGGTGACCAGTTTCGCCAGGTTGGAGGCCTTCTGCATCCCCTGGTGCTGGCCGAGGCACACGGCCTCCGCGCCGCTGAGTTCCAGCGCCCGGCGCAGGGCGGGGCCGGGCGGGTCGCCGCGCAGTTCGCGCACCCGCCGCAGGAGGTCCCGGGCGCGCGCAAGCCGGTCCGCCTCGGGAAAGCCTTCGGGGGGCTCCCCGCCGTGGAACACGCGCGCCAGCCCGCCCCGGTGCGGGTCGGCCATGGCCATCCGCGCCAGCGCGTCGTCGCTGAGGGCGGCGAAGGGCCCGCGCAGGAAGCACAGCAGCGCCGTCTCGTTCCACGGGTCGCAGACGGTCTGGAGCAGGTGCAGGACGTCCAGCACCTCCTGGCGTTTGTAGAAACTGCGGCCCGCGCCCAGGCAATAGGGGATGTCCGCGGCCCGCAGGGCCTCCTCGTAGTGGTGGACATGCGTGAAGCGGCGGAACAACAGGGCGATGTCGCCGTAGGCCGCGGGCCGCCGCCCGTCCGGATCGCCGATGGTCACCGGTTCCGGGCCGTGCACCATTTCCCGGATGCGCGCGGCGATGAACGCGGCCTCCGTCTTGTGGGCCTCTTCGGCCTTGACCTTTTCCCCCGTGTCCGGGGGCAGAAAGAATTCGACGGAGGCCCGCCCGGAGGCGGGGCGGTGGGTCTTCATGCCGCCGTAGTCCTCCACGGCGGCGAGCAGGCTGGTTTCCCGGAAAAACTGGTTGACGAAGGCCAGTACCTCCGGGGTGGACCGGAAGTTGGTGTCCAGGGCCACGCGCTGGTCCGCCGCCGCGCCGGCCTGGCGGAACACGCCCACCTCGGCCCCCCGGAACAGGTAGATCGACTGCTTCGCGTCGCCCACAATGAACAGCGACGGCCCGCCGGGGGTGGCGCAGAGCAGGTTGGCGATTTCGAGCTGGGCGCGGTCCGTGTCCTGAAACTCGTCCACCAGCAGGAAGGCGATGCCCCGCGCGGTGCGCTCGCACAGTTCCCGGTCCTCCGCGAGGATGCGGCGGGTCAGGTCAATCTGGTCGTCGAAGTCCTGGCATTCCAGCGCTTCCTTGCGCTCGGCGAACCGCGCAATCACCCGCTGCGCGATGGACAGAAAGGCGAGCGTGCGCCGCGCCGTTTCCATTTCCACCTCTGGATCGCCCTCCGGATCCAGCGATGCGATTTTCTGGCCCAGGGCGTGCAGGTCTTTGAGCAGCGCGTCTGCCCGGTCATAGGAGTCCCGGTCCGTCCATTTCTTGTCACTTGCCCTGGGGAGGTAGTCTCCCGCTTTCCCCAGTTCCGCCAGGGCCGTTCGGATTTCTTGCGGACCCGCACCGGGCAGCGTCGCCCTCTCCAGGAGGGTTACGGCATGCTGGAGGCGTTTCGCCCGCCCGTCGTTTTCGTCGTTAATGCAGGTTTCCAGCGCCTTCAGTTCATCCAAGACGGGCTTGAGCGCCGCAGGAGAGGCCAGGGCCAGAATCTCGCGGTCAAACACCTCCCCGGCCAGGCGTTTCCATTCCGCGGCGAGCGTTTCCGGCGTTTGGTCCCCCGGCATCCGCGCGGCGATATCCCGCAGGACCGCACGCTGTTCGATTGTCCGGCGCAGGGCGTCCTTCAGGCGCTTGCCGCCGTACTCCACGTAGAGCGCCTCCGCCCCGGCGTCGCCCGCCTCCAGCAGCCCGTCGAGCACCTCCGCCACCACGCGCTCCTTCAACAGGATGTTTTCGGCGTCGCTGAGAACGGCCGTGTCCGGGCTCAGCCCCAGGCGCAGGGCGTTCTCGCGAAGGAAGGACGCGCAGAAGGAGTGGATGGTGGAGGCGCGCGCGCTGTCCGCCTCGCGGACCAGTTCGCGCCAGAATTTCCGCGTGTCGCCGGTGGCGGCCTTCGCCTTCTCCGCGAAGCCCCTGCGCAGCCGCGCCTTCATCTCCGCCGCCGCCTTTTCGGCAAAGGTCAGCGCCACAATGCCGTCGAGGCGGGGCTTCTGGTCGGGCCACAGCTCCGGGCTGTCCAGCAGCCGCAGCATGCGCTCGATCAGGATGCGCGTCTTGCCGGACCCCGCCCCCGCGGACACGCAGATGCGCCGCGCCGTCCCGGTGATGGCCTGCTCCTGTTCCGGCGTAAACTTCATGCGTCGTCCTCCCCCTCGTCATCCCCCGCGTCCACGCCGGTCTTGCGCGCGATGCGCGCCTTCTGAAACCGCGCCGCCTCCGTGCGGAAGGGCGGCTTGCCGTCCGGCGTGGACGGCGGGAACTGCCCGGAGCGGATGCCCGCCACGGCCCGCGCGATGGCGTCCGCCGATGCGGCCCGCGCCGTCTCCCGGTCCACGCCGGAGCGCCCCTTTTTCTTGCCGATGCGCCGGTCCGCGTCCTTGGTCAGCGACAGGTACCAGGCCTCCCCGCAGAGGGTGCCCGGGCGGATCAGCTCCTCCACGGCGCGCATATACACCGCCAGTTGGATGTCCTGCCCGTTCTCGATGTCCTTCTGCGCGCACACCTTGCCGAGTTTGTAGTCAATGATCCGGACAGCGCCGCCGTCCGGGGACAGGTCAATGCGGTCCACCTGGCCGGACAGCAGCACGGTCCCGTCCTCTCCCGGCACCAGGCGCAGGGGGCCGGTTTCGCCCCCGTCCCGGCCAAAAGCCAACTCGAAGAGCGCCGGCGCGTAGCCTTCGGAAAGTGTCTTCCCAACGCGCGCCAGGAAGCGCACGAGCTGCCTTCCCATGCGCGTCTTCTCGGCCAGAAGGACGCCGGGGGAGAGGGTGTCTAGCCTGCTGCGGCTGTTCTGGAACGCCTGTTCCAGCGCCTCCAGAATGCCTTCCCCCTCCGCGCTTTCCCCGTCCCGCCGTCGCTCGTAATACAGCCGCAGGGCGTCGTGCATCAGGATTCCGCGCACGCGCGGGTCCATCTCTCCGGGTGTCGTGTCGTCCTCCGCGATCCTCAGCACGCGCTCCGCGAAAAACGCAAAGGGGCACGCGAGATAACTCTCCAAAGCGGAGGGGCTGAAGCAGTGTTCCGGGCCGAACTGTCCGGCCAGCCAGGCCTTCACTTCGGGGTCGGCCAGCACCCCGTCGTGGGGGCCGAAGGGCGACGCGTCATTGCGCGCGCGCTCCACCTCCGCCCCGTCGAGGGGACCCGCCAGCAGCTCCGGGAAGTCAGCCCGCAACCCGTCCGTCTGGTGAAGCAGGGCGGCGCGCGCCAGGTCGCGCGGCCCGGCGGCGCGGTTGAAAGCCGGCGCGCCCACATCCGGGGGGACGGTGTCCCTCGGCAGGTCCACGCCCCCCGGCAGGTCAAGCAGGGTTGTCACAAAGGGGCCGGGCAGGCATTCGCGCCCCCGGGCGTCCTGAAGACGCCATGACAGGACAAAGTCCCCCTCCGCTGCCGCGAGAGCATGGTGGAACACCAGCCGTTCGCGGTGGGCGTGCTCGCGGCGGCCTTCCAGCACCACCCCGGCCCGCCGCAGGCGCTGGATGTCCTGCTCGGAGAAGAACGCGTTGGACGGCGGCGCGCCGGGCACCACGCCCTCGTTCGCGCCGCAGAAATAGACCCGGTCGAAGGAGCGGCCGCGCAGGGCGGATGGCGCCGCGAAGAACACGGCGTCGGGCGGCGAGGGCCGCCGGTACTCCGCGCCGCACAGGCTGCGGTCGAGCAGCTCGAAAAAGGCGTCCCGGTCCATTTCGCGGTCCGGGTCGCCGGTCTGCGACAGGGTGGCCAGCGCGCCGTGGAGCGCCCGAAGGGCGGGGGAGGGAACCTCCGGCGTCTTGACGGTGCCGAGGGCCTCCACCAGCGCGGTGAAGGCCCGCGTGTGCGCCGCCTGCGACGCGCGAAGCGGCAGGCGGTCGTCGAGGTCCGCCAGCGCGCCCACCCGCCGCTCCAGCGCCGCCAGCGCGGAAAGGGCGGGGAAGGGGAGGGGCACCCGGTCAGTGTCCGGTTCGGGAGGACGGCCCAGCCGTTCGCGCAGGCGCGCCAGCCGGGCGAACCATTCCTCCCGGCCACCGGTAATCCCCGCCGCCCCGGCAAGCCGCGGAAAGGGGGCTGTGTCCGGCGCGGCGGCCCCGTCCGGGGCAAACCACGGCGCGGAAACGACTTCCAGCGCGTCCTCCACCGCCCATTCCGACAGGGCGCGGATCAGTTTGCGCAGGAACAGACCCACACCCCCGGAGGCCA
>ERZ795031.2741-NODE-2741-length-16336-cov-6.068546_pt1 | contig 16336 bp, 6 predicted proteins | sample MGYA00375123_ERZ795031 | MGnify/ENA primary metagenome ERZ795031 (study PRJEB30166, sample SAMN05720159) | activated sludge metagenome | isolation source: anaerobic digester from wastewater treatment plant | place: USA | collected 2015-04-21 ... | reverse complement strand
TCTTGGTTACGCCCTGGCCCTCGATGGCGGTGTAGCCCTGCAGGCGCAGCGCCGCCAGCACGCGGGCGCCTGCGGCGTCCGTTTCGAGCCCCGGCCATTGGCCACTGGCCACCAGCAGGGAGCGCAGGGCCTGCAGCCACTGCGCCAGCGGGCGTGGCGCGCGCAGGCCCTCGCGCCAGTCCTGCGCCAGCGCCACACAGGCCGCCAGCGCAGGCTGGTCCGACCAGCTCCGCCCTGCAGCGCCCGACCAGGTAGCCACCGTGGCCTTGCGCAATGCACGCTCCAGGGCATTGAGCACCGTGGGCTCGATCGCCGGCGCGTGCTTGAGCCAGTCCAGCACCTCATCGGCCGATGCATTCCAGGCCGAGGCCTTGAGCGCGGCCATCAGCTGCGCGGCCGCCCGGGTGGTGGACAGCGTCCAGCCGTTTTCATCGCGCACCGCCACACCAGAGCTGGCCAAATGCGCGCCAATGCGGCGCGTGAGGGCGCGGTCGTTGGCCGCCAGCGCCACCGGGGTGCGGCCCGCCAGCACATGGGCCAGCACGCAGGCGGCAGCGCGCTGGGCCTCGTCCTCGGCATCCTGCGCTACGTGCAGAGCAATGCGGCCGCAAGTGATGGCATCCGTTGCCGCTGTGGGCAACGCCAGCGCCTTGTCGCCCCAATGGGCCTGCAGGGCCTGCGCCAGGGGCTCTGCCTGAAAGCCTTGCAACACCACCAGGGCGTCCACCGACTGGCGCACGCCAGGCTCGAACAACACATCCGTGGCATGGCGCGAGGCGAGCACCCATTCGAGCGCAATACGGGCCACCACCGCCTCGAAACGCAGGGTGGAGCCTTCGTCAGGATCCGGCAAAAGGCTGCGCGCCTGCAGGCCCCAGGCCTCGCGCTGCTCCGCAGGCACGGCCGCCACCACATGCGCCAGCTGAGCCGCCGCCTTTTGCAGGGGCGCAGCCAGCACATCGCGCTGGGCGGCCAAGCCGGCGCGATCGAGCAAGGCACGCGCCGTGAGGGTGTCGCGCGCCACATCGCCGGCCAGATCGTCGCCCTGCGGCACAAAGGCGGCCAGCTGACGGGCCCAGTTGCGCGTGGTTTCGAAACGGGGCGCAAACCCTTCGGCCTGGTGCAGGGCCCAGTAGCGCTGCGCCCACGGCATGAGCTGGGCATAGGGCAGCAGCACCACCGTGCGCGCCGGATGGGCCCCCAGCGCCTGCATGTGCGCCTGCACCTGAGCGAGTACCCGCTGCCACAGGGCCGCGCACTGATCGCTTTTCGCTATGACTGTCATAGCGTCGCAAGGCCCGGCCACACCGGTGAACGTGGGATTGGTTTCTGTCACAATGCCCAGACTTTAAACGTACACCGGTCGCAACCCGCTCGAAAACAAGGAATCCGCAATGGCCAGCGAACTCATCAAACATCTCTCCGACGCCAGCTTCGAAGCCGACGTGCTCAAGTCCGGCACACCGGTGCTGGTGGACTACTGGGCCGAATGGTGCGGCCCCTGCAAGATGATCGCCCCCATCCTGGACGAAGTGGCAGGCACCTACCAGGGCAAGCTGCAGATCGCCAAGATGAATGTGGACGAGAACCGCGAGATCCCCGCCAAGTTCGGCATCCGCGGCATTCCCACGCTGATGCTGTTCAAGGATGGCCAGCTGGCCGCCACCAAGGTGGGCGCCATGAGCAAGGCACAACTGACCGCCTTCATCGACCAGCAACTGGCCTGATCGCGAGCGGCCTGCCAGCGCCCTTGTTCCAGGGGCTGCCGGCAGGGCCAGTGCCCGGTGGCTCTCCCACCTGAAGCCACCTTCAGCGGGCAACCAGGCCCGCACGCATTTTTTCCTGTCATAATTTCGCCAGATCACCGGTTTGCACGCATTGGCAGCCGGTTCGAGATCCCCAGGCACACCGGGGCTGCAAACAGCGGCTCTCCCGGCTCCCGCCACTCCCCCCAGATTCACACCAGCTCCGCCAAGGAGTCCATCCATGCACTTAAACGAACTCAAGGCACTGCATGTGTCTGAAGTCCTGAAGCAGGCCGAAGAGCTTGAAATCGAGAACACCGGCCGCATGCGCAAGCAGGAGCTGATGTTTGCAATCATCAAAAAGCGCGCTAAGACCGGGGAACAAATCATTGCCGACGGCGTACTGGAAATCCTGCCCGACGGTTTCGGTTTTTTGCGCAGCCCGGACACGAGCTTCACCGCCAGCACGGACGATATCTACATCAGTCCCAGCCAGGTGCGTCGTTTCAATCTGCACACCGGCGACATGATCGAAGGTGAAGTCCGTACGCCCAAGGATGGCGAGCGTTACTTTGCCCTGAACAAACTCGACTCCGTCAACGGCGGCCCGCCGGAGCAGAACAAGCACAAGGTGATGTTCGAGAACCTGACGCCGCTGTTCCCCAAGGAGCAGATGCGCCTGGAGCGCGACGTCAAGAGCGAAGAGAACATCACCGGCCGCATCATCGACATCATTGCGCCCATTGGCCGCGGCCAGCGCGCCCTGATCGTTGCCCCGCCCAAGAGCGGCAAGACGGTGATGATGCAGCACATCGCCCACGCCATCACGGCCAACAACCCCGACGTGCACCTGATGGTGCTGCTGGTGGACGAGCGCCCAGAAGAAGTGACCGAAATGCAGCGCACGGTCAAGGGCGAGATCATCGCCTCCACCTTCGACGAGCCCGCCGCACGCCACGTGCATGTGGCCGAGATGGTGATCGAGCGCGCCAAGCGCCTGGTCGAACTGAAGAAGGACGTGGTGATCCTGCTGGACTCCATCACCCGCCTGGCCCGCGCCTACAACAACGTCGTGCCGTCGAGCGGCAAGGTGCTGTCGGGTGGTGTGGACGCCGCCGCGCTGCAGCGCCCCAAGCGCTTCTTTGGCGCGGCGCGCAAGGTCGAGGAAGGTGGCTCGCTCACCATCATTGCCACCGCACTGGTGGATACCGGCAGCCGCATGGACGAAGTGATCTTTGAAGAATTCAAGGGCACGGGCAACTGCGAAATCCACCTGAACCGCCGCCTGTACGAAAAGCGCGTGTTCCCCGCCATCGAGCTCAACAAGAGCGGAACGCGCCGCGAAGAGCTGCTGCTGGCGCCCGAGATTCTGCAAAAGACCCGCATCCTGCGCCAGTTCATGTACAACATGGACGAGATCGAGTCGATGGAGCTCATGATCAAGAACATGAAGGCCACCAAGAGCAACGTCGAGTTCTTCGACATGATGCGAAGGGGTGGGTAAGCTGCCCCCTGGGCCGCCTGCGGCGTCTTTCCCCGAGGGGGACGCACACTGGTGGCACTGACTTTGGTTGCGCCAGTTTCGTCCACAGCAAATGGTGATGGAAGTGCAACAACCGGAATGGCGCAAAGCCGTCTGTGCCATAATCGTGGGCTTTTTCTGCGGAAAGTACGCTGGATGTTTCACGAGGCAAAGGTTGCTTCGGGTCCCGCACGGCTCCCGCACTTGACAAGGATTGATCATGAAAGAAGGCATTCACCCCAACTACCGCGAAGTTCTGTTCGTGGACCTGTCCAACGGTTTCAAGTTCGTCACCCGTTCCTGCGTGAACACCAAGGAAATGGGCAAGACCGACGACGGCCGTGAGCTTCCCATGTTCAAGCTGGACACCTCCAGCGAATCGCATCCTTTCTATACCGGCACGCAAAAATCCGTGGACAACATGGGCGGCCGCGTGGAACGTTTCCGCAACCGTTTCGGCAAGACTGCAGCCAAGTAATTCGCCGCATTCCCGCCAAGAAGGCAGCCCGGGCAACCGCGCTGCCTTTTTGTTTGGATTTGCCCTTATTCTCGGCAGTCCGCCATTGCCCCCCCACTGACGCGTGAACTATCCCACCCCCGCCATCGTTGGCCAAAATGCCGTGCGCCCGCTGCCTCGCTGGACCTTGCTGCTGCTGTGCCTGGCTTACGTCGTGCCGGGCTTTGTCGGCCGAGGCCCATGGAAGAACGCGGATGTGGCGGCCTTCGGCTACATGCTGGAGCTGGCGAACGGGCGCACCGCGTGGCTTGCACCGCAACTGGGGGGCCTGCCCCCCGAAACCGACGGTTTGTTGCCTTACTGGCTGGGCGCCTGGGCCATCCAGATCATCCCCGATGGGTTAATGGCACCCGAAATGGCGGCGCGCCTGCCGTTCATGGCCCTGCTGGTGCTGACGCTGGCCGCCACCTGGTACGGCGTGTACTACCTGGCGCGCAGCCCCGGGGCACAACCTGTGGCGTTTGCCTTTGGCGGCGAGGCCAGGCCCTCGGATTACGCCCGCGCCATCGCCGATGGCGCCTTGCTGGCACTGATTGCCTGCCTGGGCCTGGCGCAACTGTCGCACGAGGCCACCGGCTATCTTGCGCAGCTGGCCTGTGCGGCGCTGATCTTTTTTGCCGTGGCCACCTTGCCTTACCACTCCGTGGCACCCGCCTTGGCCATGGTGGCAGGCATGCTGGGGCTCACACTGGCCGGTGCGCCCACCTTTGCTGCGCTGCTGGGCGCGGGCAGCATCACCCTGGTGGCCCTTGCCCCGCCCAATCCCGCCGAGCCCTCCGATCGGCGCCTGCGCTGGGCCGTGGCGCTGACCGTCGTCACGGTGCTGGCGGCCGTTCTGGCCTGGCAACTGGATCTGTGGCGCTGGCGCCTGGTCGATGCGGCGACCGAGGGCAAGGAATTCAGAAGCCTGGCCAGGCTGCTGCTGTGGTTTGGCTGGCCGGCATGGCCCTTGGCCGCCTGGACGCTGTGGCGCTGGCGCAAACAGCTGTTCAACCGCCGGTTGCACCGCCACCTGTGGCTGCCCCTGTGGTTTGCCCTGGTTTCGGTGGCGGCCACCTTCACCACCCAACCGGCAGACCGGGCGCTGCTGGTGGGCCTGCCGGCCATGGCCGCGCTGGCAGCTTTTGCCCTGCCCACCTTCCGCCGCAGCATGGCGGCATTGATCGACTGGTTCACCCTGCTGTTCTTCAGCGCATCGGCCCTGACCATCTGGGTGATCTGGTTTGCCATGCAGACGGGCATTCCGGCACAGCCGGCAGCCAACGTGACCAAGCTGGCCCCCGGTTTCACGCCAGAGTTTTCGTGGCTGGCGGTGGCGGTGGCACTGGCCGCTTCGGTGGCCTGGTGCCGGCTGGTGTGGTGGCGCGCGGCGCGCAACCGCGCCGCCATCTGGAAAAGCCTGGTGTTGCCCGCCAGTGGCGCAGCACTGGGCTGGTTGCTGTTGACCACCCTGTGGTTACCCTTGCTGGACTATGCCCGCAGCTATGCGCCCCAGGCGCGCAAGCTGTCCGCTGCGCTGGGTCCCAACCCTGGCTGCGTTCAGATGCTGGGACTGAGCCGGGCGCAGGTGGCCGCGCTGCAGTACCACGCCAGGCTGCGCCTGCAACCGGCCAGCCAGACGGCCCATTGCCCCTGGCTGGTCGCCGGCGCCTGGCAGGTCCCCTCAGACCTGGTAAACCCCGCACACTGGACACAGCAGGCCGTCATCGGTCGTCCCACCGACAAGAACGAATTCATCCTGCTGTTGCGCAGAAAGGCATCGCCCGACTGATGTCGGAGCTGTCCACCGTTTCGCGCCACGCCCTGACGCTGCTTACAGGGCAGCTGGCCGTGATGGCCTTCGGCGTGACCGACACCATCGTCGCCGGGCGCCACGGCGAAGCATCGCTGGCAGCACTGTCAGTGGGCTCCGCCATCTTCATCAGCGTCTATGTCGCCCTGATGGGCGTATTTCAGGCGCTTTTGCCTGTCTGGGCCGAACAGCGGGGCGCACGCAAGCCTGAAGTCATTGGCAAGTCGGTACGCCAGTCGCTGTACCTGTGTGCCATGGCCTGCGCGCTGGGCATGCTCATCTTGCTGTCGCCAGGGCCGCTGCTGCGCTGGACCGAGGTGCCCGAGGCATTGCGCACCGAGGTCGGGCGCTACCTGGCGGTGCTGGCCCTTGCGCTGCCGCCCGCCCTGCTCTTTCGCCTGTACAGCACACTGAACCAGGCCATCGGTCGCCCGCAACTGGTGACCTGGCTGCAGGTGGGCTCGCTGGCCATCAAGGTACCACTGTCCATCTGGTTCACCTTTGGGGGCGCAGGCCTGCCGGGGCAAGGCGCCGTGGGCTGTGCCTGGGCCACGTTGGCAGTGAATGCCAGCATGCTGGCAGTGGCCGTGTGGCTGCTGCGCACCCAGGATCTGTACACACCGCTGCGCGTCTGGCAGCGCATGGAGCGCCCCCACTGGCCCACCATCCTCGGCTTTGCGCGGCTGGGCGTGCCTGCGGGGCTGGCCATTCTGGTGGAAGTGACGTCATTCACGCTGATGGCCCTGTTCATTGCCCGCCAGGGCACGGTGGCCACCGCAGCGCACCAGATTGCAACCAACGTGGCGGCCGTGCTGTACATGGTGCCCCTGTCACTGGGCATCGCCACCAGCGCAAGGGTCAGTTACTGGCTGGGGGCCGGCGACGCCACCCGGGCCCGCAGTGTAGTTTTAATAGGAATTCGGCTCTCCGCCCTTATGGGAATTACTCTTGCAGCTATATTATCAATAGCAAACGAAGCATTGGCAGGTCTGTATTCCAGCAGTCCCGCCGTCTTGGCCATCACCGGCGGGCTGCTGCAGTGGGTGGCGGCCTACCATGCGGCCGACGCTTTACAGACCCTGTGCGTGTTTGTACTGCGCAGTTACCGCATCACGATGGCGCCCCTGGCGGTGTATTGCCTGCTGCTGTGGGGAACGGGGCTGGGCGGAGGCTATATGCTGGCCTACCGCGGGCTGGGTCCGTGGGCACCGATGGCATCGCCGGTGCCGTTCTGGGCAGCCAGCGCGATGGCGCTGGCCGTCACTGCGAGCTTGTTTGTACTGATGCTGTGGCTGGCGATCCGCCCAGGAGCGCGGGGCGCCGCAAGCGGTTGGCAGGAAACGTGACCGAAAAGACCGATCCCTTGCCCGGCGCACTGGTGATGTCGAGCGTGGCACCATGGCGCTGCACCGCATGCTTGACGATGGCCAGCCCCAGGCCTGTGCCCCCTGTTTCCCGCGAACGGCTGCGGTCCACGCGGTAAAACCGCTCGGTAATGCGCGGAATGTGCTCTGACGCAATACCCGGCCCCGTGTCGCTCACGCAGAAGATGGCCTTGCCATCCTCCGTGGGGCGCCACTGCACCGTGATGGTGCCGCCTGCCGGGGTGTAGCGCACGGCATTGCTGATGAGGTTGGACAGCGCGCTTTGCAGCTCGGACGGCACACCGGCAATCTCCCCTTGCGCACGCAAATCCTGTGCAGAGGGGAAATGCAGCACATGCGGCCTTGGGTTGTTTTGCGTCAGCACCGCAGACAGGGCCCGCCCCTCTTCTTCACAGCGCTGCATCAGCACCTGCACCGGCGTCCATTCAGACATTCCGGGCAAGGGGCTGCCTTCCAGGCGTGAGAGTGTCAGCAGATCCTGCACCACGCTTTGCATGCGCGCCGCCTGCTGGGCCATCATCGCAAGGTAACGTGCACGTTCCTCGGCATCGAGCGGCAGGGTTTGCAGGGTTTCAACAAAGCCCGTGAGCACCGTCAGTGGCGTTCGGATTTCGTGTGACACATTGGCCACAAAATCACGGCGCATGGCATCGGCCTGCTCCAGGGCGGTGACATCCCGGGCCAGCATGAGCTTGCGCCCGTCGCCATAGGGATGCAGCTGCACCGACACACGCACGGGCCGCGACGGCGTGCTGTCCCGGCCGCGCAACACCACGTCATGGGTGTAATCCTGGGCTGCATAGTAAGCACCAAAATCGGGGTCCCGCACCAGGTTGCTGATGGACTGCATGACATCGCGCTGGGCATCCAGGCCGAACTGGGCGGCCGCGATCTGGTTGCACCATTCAATGTGCCCTTCAGCGTCGAGCAAGACAATGCCGTTGGGCGTGGCCTGCAGCGCCGCCAAAATCTCCTGCAGGCGATCCTCACTGTTTTTCACCTGCGCCTGGCGCTGGCGCAGCAGCCGGCGCGCGCGGTCGGCGGCCTCCCCCCACATGCCAAAAGTGGAAGGAACGGCAGACAGGTCGCCCGAACGCAGCCACTGCAGCACACGCGAGCCCCGCCACAAATCACCGCCAAACCACATCCAGGTGGCCACCGCAGCGCCCGCCGCCCCACCCCAGGGTCCATCCAGCCACCAGCCGATATCGGCTGGTGGCTGGATGGACCCTGGGGTGGGGCGGCGGGCGCTGCGGTGGCCACCTGGATGTGGTTTGGCGGTGATTTGTGGCGGGGCTCGCGTGTGCTGCAGTGGCTGCGTTCGGGCGACCTGTCTGCCGTTCCTTCCACTTTTGGCATGTGGGGGGAGGCCGCCGACCGCGCGCGCCGGCTGCTGCGCCAGCGCCAGGCGCAGGTGAAAAACAGTGAGGATCGCCTGCAGGAGATTTTGGCGGCGCTGCAGGCCACGCCCAACGGCATTGTCTTGCTCGACGCTGAAGGGCACATTGAATGGTGCAACCAGATCGCGGCCGCCCAGTTCGGCCTGGATGCCCAGCGCGATGTCATGCAGTCCATCAGCAACCTGGTGCGGGACCCCGATTTTGGTGCTTACTATGCAGCCCAGGATTACACCCATGACGTGGTGTTGCGCGGCCGGGACAGCACGCCGTCGCGGCCCGTGCGTGTGTCGGTGCAGCTGCATCCCTATGGCGACGGGCGCAAGCTCATGCTGGCCCGGGATGTCACCGCCCTGGAGCAGGCCGATGCCATGCGCCGTGATTTTGTGGCCAATGTGTCACACGAAATCCGAACGCCACTGACGGTGCTCACGGGCTTTGTTGAAACCCTGCAAACCCTGCCGCTCGATGCCGAGGAACGTGCACGTTACCTTGCGATGATGGCCCAGCAGGCGGCGCGCATGCAAAGCGTGGTGCAGGATCTGCTGACACTCTCACGCCTGGAAGGCAGCCCCTTGCCCGGAATGTCTGAATGGACGCCGGTGCAGGTGCTGATGCAGCGCTGTGAAGAAGAGGGGCGGGCCCTGTCTGCGGTGCTGACGCAAAACAACCCAAGGCCGCATGTGCTGCATTTCCCCTCTGCACAGGATTTGCGTGCGCAAGGGGAGATTGCCGGTGTGCCGTCCGAGCTGCAAAGCGCGCTGTCCAACCTCATCAGCAATGCCGTGCGCTACACCCCGGCAGGCGGCACCATCACGGTGCAGTGGCGCCCCACGGAGGATGGCAAGGCCATCTTCTGCGTGAGCGACACGGGGCCGGGTATTGCGTCAGAGCACATTCCGCGCATTACCGAGCGGTTTTACCGCGTGGACCGCAGCCGTTCGCGGGAAACAGGGGGCACAGGCCTGGGGCTGGCCATCGTCAAGCATGCGGTGCAGCGCCATGGTGCCACGCTCGACATCACCAGTGCGCCGGGCAAGGGATCGGTCTTTTCGGTCACGTTTCCTGCCAACCGCTTGCGGCGCCCCGCGCTCCTGGGCGGATCGCCAGCCACAGCATCAGTACAAACAAGCTCGCAGTGACGGCCAGCGCCATCGCGCTGGCTGCCCAGAACGGCACCGGCGATGCCATCGGTGCCCACGGACCCAGCCCGCGGTAGGCCAGCATATAGCCTCCGCCCAGCCCCGTTCCCCACAGCAGCAGGCAATACACCGCCAGGGGCGCCATCGTGATGCGGTAACTGCGCAGTACAAACACGCACAGGGTCTGTAAAGCGTCGGCCGCATGGTAGGCCGCCACCCACTGCAGCAGCCCGCCGGTGATGGCCAAGACGGCGGGACTGCTGGAATACAGACCTGCCAATGCTTCGTTTGCTATTGATAATATAGCTGCAAGAGTAATTCCCATAAGGGCGGAGAGCCGAATTCCTATTAAAACTACACTGCGGGCCCGGGTGGCGTCGCCGGCCCCCAGCCAGTAACTGACCCTTGCGCTGGTGGCGATGCCCAGTGACAGGGGCACCATGTACAGCACGGCCGCCACGTTGGTTGCAATCTGGTGCGCTGCGGTGGCCACCGTGCCCTGGCGGGCAATGAACAGGGCCATCAGCGTGAATGACGTCACTTCCACCAGAATGGCCAGCCCCGCAGGCACGCCCAGCCGCGCAAAGCCGAGGATGGTGGGCCAGTGGGGGCGCTCCATGCGCTGCCAGACGCGCAGCGGTGTGTACAGATCCTGGGTGCGCAGCAGCCACACGGCCACTGCCAGCATGCTGGCATTCACTGCCAACGTGGCCCAGGCACAGCCCACGGCGCCTTGCCCCGGCAGGCCTGCGCCCCCAAAGGTGAACCAGATGGACAGTGGTACCTTGATGGCCAGCGAGCCCACCTGCAGCCAGGTCACCAGTTGCGGGCGACCGATGGCCTGGTTCAGTGTGCTGTACAGGCGAAAGAGCAGGGCGGGCGGCAGCGCAAGGGCCAGCACCGCCAGGTAGCGCCCGACCTCGGTGCGCAATGCCTCGGGCACCTCGGTCCAGCGCAGCAGCGGCCCTGGCGACAGCAAGATGAGCATGCCCAGCGCGCAGGCCATGGCACACAGGTACAGCGACTGGCGTACCGACTTGCCAATGACTTCAGGCTTGCGTGCGCCCCGCTGTTCGGCCCAGACAGGCAAAAGCGCCTGAAATACGCCCATCAGGGCGACATAGACGCTGATGAAGATGGCGGAGCCCACTGACAGTGCTGCCAGCGATGCTTCGCCGTGGCGCCCGGCGACGATGGTGTCGGTCACGCCGAAGGCCATCACGGCCAGCTGCCCTGTAAGCAGCGTCAGGGCGTGGCGCGAAACGGTGGACAGCTCCGACATCAGTCGGGCGATGCCTTTCTGCGCAACAGCAGGATGAATTCGTTCTTGTCGGTGGGACGACCGATGACGGCCTGCTGTGTCCAGTGTGCGGGGTTTACCAGGTCTGAGGGGACCTGCCAGGCGCCGGCGACCAGCCAGGGGCAATGGGCCGTCTGGCTGGCCGGTTGCAGGCGCAGCCTGGCGTGGTACTGCAGCGCGGCCACCTGCGCCCGGCTCAGTCCCAGCATCTGAACGCAGCCAGGGTTGGGACCCAGCGCAGCGGACAGCTTGCGCGCCTGGGGCGCATAGCTGCGGGCATAGTCCAGCAAGGGTAACCACAGGGTGGTCAACAGCAACCAGCCCAGTGCTGCGCCACTGGCGGGCAACACCAGGCTTTTCCAGATGGCGGCGCGGTTGCGCGCCGCGCGCCACCACACCAGCCGGCACCAGGCCACCGAAGCGGCCAGTGCCACCGCCACCGCCAGCCACGAAAACTCTGGCGTGAAACCGGGGGCCAGCTTGGTCACGTTGGCTGCCGGCTGTGCCGGAATGCCCGTCTGCATGGCAAACCAGATCACCCAGATGGTCAGGGCCGATGCGCTGAAGAACAGCAGGGTGAACCAGTCGATCAATGCCGCCATGCTGCGGCGGAAGGTGGGCAGGGCAAAAGCTGCCAGCGCGGCCATGGCCGGCAGGCCCACCAGCAGCGCCCGGTCTGCCGGTTGGGTGGTGAAGGTGGCCGCCACCGAAACCAGGGCAAACCACAGGGGCAGCCACAGGTGGCGGTGCAACCGGCGGTTGAACAGCTGTTTGCGCCAGCGCCACAGCGTCCAGGCGGCCAAGGGCCATGCCGGCCAGCCAAACCACAGCAGCAGCCTGGCCAGGCTTCTGAATTCCTTGCCCTCGGTCGCCGCATCGACCAGGCGCCAGCGCCACAGATCCAGTTGCCAGGCCAGAACGGCCGCCAGCACCGTGACGACGGTCAGCGCCACGGCCCAGCGCAGGCGCCGATCGGAGGGCTCGGCGGGATTGGGCGGGGCAAGGGCCACCAGGGTGATGCTGCCCGCGCCCAGCAGCGCAGCAAAGGTGGGCGCACCGGCCAGTGTGAGCCCCAGCATGCCTGCCACCATGGCCAAGGCGGGTGCCACGGAGTGGTAAGGCAAGGTGGCCACGGCAAAAAAGATCAGCGCCGCACAGGCCAGCTGCGCAAGATAGCCGGTGGCCTCGTGCGACAGTTGCGCCAGGCCCAGGCAGGCAATCAGTGCCAGCAAGGCGCCATCGGCGATGGCGCGGGCGTAATCCGAGGGCCTGGCCTCGCCGCCAAAGGCAAACGCCACAGGTTGTGCCCCGGGGCTGCGCGCCAGGTAGTACACGCCGTACCAGGTGGCGGCCAGCGTCAGCACCAGCAGGGCCATGAACGGCAGGCGCGCCGCCATTTCGGGTGCCATTAACCCATCGGGGATGATCTGGATGGCCCAGGCGCCCAGCCAGTAAGGCAACAAACCGTCGGTTTCGGGGGGCAGGCCCCCCAGTTGCGGTGCAAGCCACGCGGTGCGCCCGTTCGCCAGCTCCAGCATGTAGCCGAAGGCCGCCACATCCGCGTTCTTCCATGGGCCTCGGCCGACAAAGCCCGGCACGACGTAAGCCAGGCACAGCAGCAGCAAGGTCCAGCGAGGCAGCGGGCGCACGGCATTTTGGCCAACGATGGCGGGGGTGGGATAGTTCACGCGTCAGTGGGGGGGCAATGGCGGACTGCCGAGAATAAGGGCAAATCCAAACAAAAAGGCAGCGCGGTTGCCCGGGCTGCCTTCTTGGCGGGAATGCGGCGAATTACTTGGCTGCAGTCTTGCCGAAACGGTTGCGGAAACGTTCCACGCGGCCGCCCATGTTGTCCACGGATTTTTGCGTGCCGGTATAGAAAGGATGCGATTCGCTGGAGGTGTCCAGCTTGAACATGGGAAGCTCACGGCCGTCGTCGGTCTTGCCCATTTCCTTGGTGTTCACGCAGGAACGGGTGACGAACTTGAAACCGTTGGACAGGTCCACGAACAGAACTTCGCGGTAGTTGGGGTGAATGCCTTCTTTCATGATCAATCCTTGTCAAGTGCGGGAGCCGTGCGGGACCCGAAGCAACCTTTGCCTCGTGAAACATCCAGCGTACTTTCCGCAGAAAAAGCCCACGATTATGGCACAGACGGCTTTGCGCCATTCCGGTTGTTGCACTTCCATCACCATTTGCTGTGGACGAAACTGGCGCAACCAAAGTCAGTGCCACCAGTGTGCGTCCCCCTCGGGGAAAGACGCCGCAGGCGGCCCAGGGGGCAGCTTACCCACCCCTTCGCATCATGTCGAAGAACTCGACGTTGCTCTTGGTGGCCTTCATGTTCTTGATCATGAGCTCCATCGACTCGATCTCGTCCATGTTGTACATGAACTGGCGCAGGATGCGGGTCTTTTGCAGAATCTCGGGCGCCAGCAGCAGCTCTTCGCGGCGCGTTCCGCTCTTGTTGAGCTCGATGGCGGGGAACACGCGCTTTTCGTACAGGCGGCGGTTCAGGTGGATTTCGCAGTTGCCCGTGCCCTTGAATTCTTCAAAGATCACTTCGTCCATGCGGCTGCCGGTATCCACCAGTGCGGTGGCAATGATGGTGAGCGAGCCACCTTCCTCGACCTTGCGCGCCGCGCCAAAGAAGCGCTTGGGGCGCTGCAGCGCGGCGGCGTCCACACCACCCGACAGCACCTTGCCGCTCGACGGCACGACGTTGTTGTAGGCGCGGGCCAGGCGGGTGATGGAGTCCAGCAGGATCACCACGTCCTTCTTCAGTTCGACCAGGCGCTTGGCGCGCTCGATCACCATCTCGGCCACATGCACGTGGCGTGCGGCGGGCTCGTCGAAGGTGGAGGCGATGATCTCGCCCTTGACCGTGCGCTGCATTTCGGTCACTTCTTCTGGGCGCTCGTCCACCAGCAGCACCATCAGGTGCACGTCGGGGTTGTTGGCCGTGATGGCGTGGGCGATGTGCTGCATCATCACCGTCTTGCCGCTCTTGGGCGGGGCAACGATCAGGGCGCGCTGGCCGCGGCCAATGGGCGCAATGATGTCGATGATGCGGCCGGTGATGTTCTCTTCGCTCTTGACGTCGCGCTCCAGGCGCATCTGCTCCTTGGGGAACAGCGGCGTCAGGTTCTCGAACATCACCTTGTGCTTGTTCTGCTCCGGCGGGCCGCCGTTGACGGAGTCGAGTTTGTTCAGGGCAAAGTAACGCTCGCCATCCTTGGGCGTACGGACTTCACCTTCGATCATGTCGCCGGTGTGCAGATTGAAACGACGCACCTGGCTGGGACTGATGTAGATATCGTCCGTGCTGGCGGTGAAGCTCGTGTCCGGGCTGCGCAAAAAACCGAAACCGTCGGGCAGGATTTCCAGTACGCCGTCGGCAATGATTTGTTCCCCGGTCTTAGCGCGCTTTTTGATGATTGCAAACATCAGCTCCTGCTTGCGCATGCGGCCGGTGTTCTCGATTTCAAGCTCTTCGGCCTGCTTCAGGACTTCAGACACATGCAGTGCCTTGAGTTCGTTTAAGTGCATGGATGGACTCCTTGGCGGAGCTGGTGTGAATCTGGGGGGAGTGGCGGGAGCCGGGAGAGCCGCTGTTTGCAGCCCCGGTGTGCCTGGGGATCTCGAACCGGCTGCCAATGCGTGCAAACCGGTGATCTGGCGAAATTATGACAGGAAAAAATGCGTGCGGGCCTGGTTGCCCGCTGAAGGTGGCTTCAGGTGGGAGAGCCACCGGGCACTGGCCCTGCCGGCAGCCCCTGGAACAAGGGCGCTGGCAGGCCGCTCGCGATCAGGCCAGTTGCTGGTCGATGAAGGCGGTCAGTTGTGCCTTGCTCATGGCGCCCACCTTGGTGGCGGCCAGCTGGCCATCCTTGAACAGCATCAGCGTGGGAATGCCGCGGATGCCGAACTTGGCGGGGATCTCGCGGTTCTCGTCCACATTCATCTTGGCGATCTGCAGCTTGCCCTGGTAGGTGCCTGCCACTTCGTCCAGGATGGGGGCGATCATCTTGCAGGGGCCGCACCATTCGGCCCAGTAGTCCACCAGCACCGGTGTGCCGGACTTGAGCACGTCGGCTTCGAAGCTGGCGTCGGAGAGATGTTTGATGAGTTCGCTGGCCATTGCGGATTCCTTGTTTTCGAGCGGGTTGCGACCGGTGTACGTTTAAAGTCTGGGCATTGTGACAGAAACCAATCCCACGTTCACCGGTGTGGCCGGGCCTTGCGACGCTATGACAGTCATAGCGAAAAGCGATCAGTGCGCGGCCCTGTGGCAGCGGGTACTCGCTCAGGTGCAGGCGCACATGCAGGCGCTGGGGGCCCATCCGGCGCGCACGGTGGTGCTGCTGCCCTATGCCCAGCTCATGCCGTGGGCGCAGCGCTACTGGGCCCTGCACCAGGCCGAAGGGTTTGCGCCCCGTTTCGAAACCACGCGCAACTGGGCCCGTCAGCTGGCCGCCTTTGTGCCGCAGGGCGACGATCTGGCCGGCGATGTGGCGCGCGACACCCTCACGGCGCGTGCCTTGCTCGATCGCGCCGGCTTGGCCGCCCAGCGCGATGTGCTGGCTGCGCCCCTGCAAAAGGCGGCGGCTCAGCTGGCGCATGTGGTGGCGGCCGTGCCTGCGGAGCAGCGCGAGGCCTGGGGCCTGCAGGCGCGCAGCCTTTTGCCGGATCCTGACGAAGGCTCCACCCTGCGTTTCGAGGCGGTGGTGGCCCGTATTGCGCTCGAATGGGTGCTCGCCTCGCGCCATGCCACGGATGTGTTGTTCGAGCCTGGCGTGCGCCAGTCGGTGGACGCCCTGGTGGTGTTGCAAGGCTTTCAGGCAGAGCCCCTGGCGCAGGCCCTGCAGGCCCATTGGGGCGACAAGGCGCTGGCGTTGCCCACAGCGGCAACGGATGCCATCACTTGCGGCCGCATTGCTCTGCACGTAGCGCAGGATGCCGAGGACGAGGCCCAGCGCGCTGCCGCCTGCGTGCTGGCCCATGTGCTGGCGGGCCGCACCCCGGTGGCGCTGGCGGCCAACGACCGCGCCCTCACGCGCCGCATTGGCGCGCATTTGGCCAGCTCTGGTGTGGCGGTGCGCGATGAAAACGGCTGGACGCTGTCCACCACCCGGGCGGCCGCGCAGCTGATGGCCGCGCTCAAGGCCTCGGCCTGGAATGCATCGGCCGATGAGGTGCTGGACTGGCTCAAGCACGCGCCGGCGATCGAGCCCACGGTGCTCAATGCCCTGGAGCGTGCATTGCGCAAGGCCACGGTGGCTACCTGGTCGGGCGCTGCAGGGCGGAGCTGGTCGGACCAGCCTGCGCTGGCGGCCTGTGTGGCGCTGGCGCAGGACTGGCGCGAGGGCCTGCGCGCGCCACGCCCGCTGGCGCAGTGGCTGCAGGCCCTGCGCTCCCTGCTGGTGGCCAGTGGCCAATGGCCGGGGCTCGAAACGGACGCCGCAGGCGCCCGCGTGCTGGCGGCGCTGCGCCTGCAGGGCTACACCGCCATCGAGGGCCAGGGCGTAACCAAGA
>ERZ795031.2738-NODE-2738-length-16349-cov-7.210568_pt1 | contig 16349 bp, 9 predicted proteins | sample MGYA00375123_ERZ795031 | MGnify/ENA primary metagenome ERZ795031 (study PRJEB30166, sample SAMN05720159) | activated sludge metagenome | isolation source: anaerobic digester from wastewater treatment plant | place: USA | collected 2015-04-21 ... | reverse complement strand
CTTCTGCTAGAATAGGCGCTCCGGCGGCGGCGCGGTCCGCGGGCCGGGGGAGAAGTGAGCCATGCCGTTGCGCGTTGTCGTCCTGCTGTCCGGAAGCGGCACCACCCTGCAAAACCTGATAGACCACATCGCCCGGGGCGCGCTCGACGCCCGGATCACCGGCGTCGTGTCGTCGCGCGCGGGGGTCTACGGCCTGGAGCGCGCGCGCCTCGCGGGCATCCCGGCGGCCACGGTGCCCCGGAAGGCCTATGCCGACGATGCCGCCTTCAACGCCGACCTGTGGCGCGAGATCCGCGGCATGGGCGCGGACCTCGTGGTGCTTGCCGGGTTCATGTCCCTCATCACGGTGCCCGGGGACTTCCACAACCGCATCATCAACGTGCACCCCGCGCTCATCCCGGCCTTCTGCGGCCACAAGATGTACGGCCACCACGTCCACGAGGCCGTCCTCGCCTTCGGCGCCAAGGTCTCCGGCGCCACCGTCCACTTCGTGGACGACCAGTACGACCACGGCCCCATTATCCTGCAGAAATGCGTGCCCGTCCTCGACGACGACACGCCGGACACCCTCGCCGACCGCGTGCAGGCCGCCGAACGCGAAATCTACCCGCAGGCCCTCCAGCTCATCGCCGAGGGCAGGGTCACCGTCGAGGGCCGACGCGTCCGCGTGCGATAGGCCGCCCCAACCCCGCAAAACGCGCGCCGCAAAAACCCGAGACGCTATACTGTCCGCAGCTAAGGAGGCGCTTTCCATGCTGAAACGACTGTTCCGGTGGCTTCTGTTTCCGGCGGTGCTGCTGCTCGTGGTGCTGATGGGCGCGCTGCACGCGGTGAACCTCAGCTCCGTGTTTGAGTGGGGCAAGCCGCGCGCGGAGGGCAAGCCGACGCCGCGCCCGGAGGGCATGGGCTGGGTGGACCTGCTGGACGCGGAGCATGCCCCGCTCTGGAAGAACCTGGACGACGACAAGAAAGTGTTTGAGATCGAGGACGGCGTGCTGCACATCCTCGGCGAGTCCCTGCACCCGCTCCGCTACGCCACATACACGGGCGAGGAGTTCGCGGACTTCGACCTGCATCTGGAGTTCAAGCTGACCACGCCGCGCATCGCGCCCCTGGCGGCGCTGATGGTGAACCCGCAGATCATGTGCAACAGCGGCGTGTTCCTCCGCGCGCCCGTGGGCGACTCGCCCCTGCGCGGGTTTGAGATCCAGGTGCTGGGGGATTACGGCTGGCCCGCGACCAAGAACGGCACGGGCGCGATCTACGACGTCGTGAGCCCCATGTTCAACCTGGCCCGGCCCATCGGCGAGTGGAACAGCTACGACATCTCCCTGCGCGGTTCGGCGGTGACGGTGACGGTGAACGGGTGGAAGGTGATCGACACGGACTTCGCGCAGATGACGCAGCCCATCGGGAAGTTCAAGACGCCCTACGCCGAAATGCCGAAGGCGGGGCGCATCGCCCTGCAGGACCACGGCGGCGAGCTGTGGTACCGCAACATCCTGATCCGCCGCGCGGAGGGCCCGGTGGCGACGGTCGGGCGCGCCCTCACCAACCTCGTGAACTAGGAGCTCCCTTATGATCACAAAAGTGGAAGCCCTGAACTATAAATGCCTGAAGTACCTCTCCCAGCCCCTCCGGGACTTCCAGGTGCTGGTCGGCCCAAACGCCAGCGGAAAGAGCACGTTTCTTGACGTGGTGAATTTCCTGGGCGACCTCGTGTCTGAGGGGCTTGACTTCGCCGTTGAAAAACGCGGCGACAGCCTCTCCGAGCTGTTCTGGATGCGCACAGGAACGTCGTTTCAACTGGCCGTGGAGTTCATGATTCCTGAAAGCCTGCGCAGCACCGGTGACAGCAAGCCTTATGACGGTGCAAGGTATGAAGTGGAGATTTCGGGCGGAAATGGCGACCGCAGGATATCCGAGGAACGCTTGTGGCTTCTCGGGGCTGTGGGTGAATCAATCCCCGCGCCATCGGGCCACCAATCGGAATTCCCGAGTTTCTGTGCCGCCCCGAGCACCCTGTTTCACACCGACCGGACATGGCGGAGAGTGGTGGCAAAGGCACGGGGAGGAAACGACAATTATTACTCGGAAAAGGGCGCTTCCACGCCGAAGGGATGGAATCCCTCCTTCAAGCTGGGGCCCAAGAAGTCAGCCCTAGCAAACCTGCCGGATGATGAGGAGAAGTTTCCTGTCGCCTCCTGGGTGAAACGCGTGCTTTCAACCGGTATCCGGACGTTCACATTGGACAGTCTGGAGCTTCGAAAGCCCAGCTCTCCAGAGAAGAAGCGCGGATTTGAGACCGACGGATCCAATCTCCCCTGGGTTGTGCATCAATTGGAGCGCGATGATCCGGAACGTTTGTCTGAGTGGGTGGCGCATCTCCGGACGGCCCTTCCGGAATTGACGGGCATTCGCACGCGCGAAATCGAGTACAACAAGACACGTTATGTCGAGGTCGAATACGAAACGGGCCTGTGCGTTCCGTCATGGCATGTTTCAGACGGCACATTACGGCTTCTTGCGCTCACTCTCCCGGCCTATACCAGGAAAATGGAGGGGGTGTTCCTGATTGAGGAGCCCGAAAACGGAATTCACCCGCGCGCTGTTGAGACGATGTACCGTTCACTCTCGTCCGTGTATGGGGCACAGGTTCTTCTGGCCACCCATTCGCCCGTAATCCTGAACATGGCGAACGCTCGTGATGTATTGTGCTTCGCAAAAACCCCTGAAGGGGCAACGGACATCGTGACCGGGGACAGGCATCCCGGACTGGCGGACTGGAAGGGCGGCGTTCCGCTTGGAGTGCTGTTCGCATCGGGAGTACTGGGATGACTGCAAGAAGGGATTTGGTCGTACTTGTCGCCGACAAGGACGCCGAGCATGCCGTCAAAGGGCTCCTCTCCAGGCCGGAATCGCTGGGAATTCGTCCCATAACGTTCAATTTGTTGCCGCACGCCGATCATGACCCCGGATGCGTGTGCACCGCCCATGAGCTGCTTCGACGCCACGCGTCAACCCATGACAGGGCTTTGGTGCTCTTTGATTATGACGGGTGCGGACTCGAAAGCACTCCTGCCCAGGAAATAGAGGCCATGGTAAGGGCGCGTCTCTGCCAGAACGGATGGCAGGAGGAGCGAATTGAAGTCATTGCCATTGTCCCTGAGCTGGAAGCCTGGGTATGGAGTGATTCCCCCAATACAGCCAGCATCCTCGGTTGGACAGACGCCCATCGGGATGTCCATGCCTGGCTGAGCGAACAGGGGTTTCCCCCAAATCCGATGGGGAAGCCATCGCCCCCGAAGGAGGCCATGGAGCGCGTTCTGAGGAACTGTCGAAAACCATGGTCGGCGGCCATTTTCGAGCAGCTTGCCACCAAGGTGACGTTTCGTGGATGTGTTGACCCGTCCTTCCGCCGGTTTACAGACTGTTTGCGAGAATGGTTTCCCCAAACATGACCTCTTCATCAAACAACACCTCCCTCTTCCAGACCCCCGTCCGCCCGGACTGGGAGGGTTTCCTCAAGTGCGTCACGCGGTCCGGCATGCCGGAGCGGGTACACCACATCGAGCTGTTCATTGATCCGGAGGTGCAGGACGCGGTCTGCGCCCGCTTTGGGCTGGAGGAGGGGCTGGACCGGACGGACCCGCATTTCGCGCTGCGGCGGCAGGTGCGGCTGCATGAATTTCTGGGCTACGACTTCGTCCGCTGCGGCCCCGAGGGCATGGACATGCCGATGAACCGGCTGGTCACCGGCGACACCGCCGGGGCCCTCGCGCGCGGCGGCGGGCGGTCCTACCTCGACGAGCACCGCGGCCCCGTGACGACGTGGGAGGAGTTCGAGGCCTACCCCTGGCCGGACGTGGAAAAGATGACCACGCGCAGCCTGGAGTGGTGCGAGGAAAACCTGCCGGAGGGGATGTGCGTCGTCGGGGGCAGCGGCTTCGCCCACTTCGCCGAGCACCTCACCTGGCTCATGGGCTACACCACCTTCTGCGAGGCCCTCTTCGAGCGGCGCGACCTCATCCGCGCGCTCTATGACCGCATCCTGGAGATGAACCTGCGGGCGGCGACCCTCATGACGCAGTTCTCCTGCGTGAAGGCGCTGTGGGGCAGCGACGACATGGGCTTCCGCGGCGGGCCGCTCATGAGCCCCGACGACCTGCGCGAATTCGTCCTCCCCGGGCACAAGGCCCTGGCCGACATCGCCCACGCCGCCGGACGCCCCTACCTCCTCCACTCCTGCGGCAACCTCGCCTGCATCCGGGACGACCTGGTGGACGGCGTCGGCATTGACGCCAAGCACTCCTTCGAGGACACCATCGAACCCGTCACGGAGGCCAAGAAGACCTGGGGGCAGCGCGTCGCGCTGCTCGGCGGGATCGACGTGGACTTCCTGTGCCGCGCCGACGCGGCGGCGGTGCGCCGCCGCGTCCGCGACACCCTCGACGTCTGCCTGGAGGGCGGCGGCTACTGCCTCGGCACGGGCAACAGCGTCGCCAACTACATCCCCCTGGACAACTATCTGGCCATGCTGGACGAGGGACGCAGTTACTCCTGAGGGCCGCGTGAACTCCCGCGGCCGGTCAGTCCGACGGGCCGAGCATCTTGGAGGGGTCCACGGCCTCGTCAAAGGCGGCCTCGGTGAGCAGGCCGGTGCGCAGGGCCTCCTCCTTCAGCGTGGTGCCGTTGAGGTGGGCGGCGCGGGCGATCTTGGCGGCGTTGTCGTAGCCGATGACGCGGTTGAGCGCCGTCACCAGCATGAGGGAGTTCTCGAGGTGCGCGCGGATGCGCCGTTCGTTCGGCTCCAGCCCGGCCACGCAGTTCTCGCGGAAGGAGTCGGCGGCGTCGGCCAGCAGGCGGAGGGACTGCAGGACGTTGTGGATGATGACGGGCTTGAACACGTTCAGCTCGAAGTTGCCCGAGGCCCCGGCGATGTTCACCGCCACGTCGTTGCCCATGACCTGGGCGGCGACCATGGTGAGGGCCTCGCACTGCGTGGGGTTGACCTTGCCCGGCATGATGGAGGAGCCCGGCTCGTTCTCCGGCAGGAGCAGCTCGCCGACGCCGCAGCGGGGGCCGCTGCCGAGCCAGCGGATGTCGTTGGCGATCTTCATGAACGAGGCGGCGACGGTCTTCAGCGCGCCGTGGGTCATGACCATGGCGTCGTGCGCCGCGAGGGCCTCGAACTTGTTCGGCGCGGAGGTGAACGGCAGGCCCGTGAGGTCCGCGATCTCGTCGGCCACGGCCTCGGCATAGCCCCGCTTCGTGTTGAGGCCCGTGCCGACGGCGGTGCCGCCGATGGCCAGCTCGGCCAGGCGCGGCAGCGTCTGGTTCACCCGCGCGGCCCCGTTGGCGACCTGCTGCGCGTAGCCGGAGAACTCCTGCCCCAGCGTGAGGGGCGTGGCGTCCATGAGATGCGTCCGGCCGATCTTGATGACGTCCGCGTAGGCGTCCGCCTTCTCCTGGAGGGCGTCGCGCAGGGCCTCCAGCGCGGGGACCAGGCGGTTGTGCGCCTGCTCCACGGCGGCGATGCTCATGGCGGCGGGGAAGGTGTCGTTCGACGACTGCGACATGTTCACGTGGTCGTTCGGGTGGACGGGCTTCTTGCTGCCCATTTCGCCGCCGAGCATCTCGATGGCGCGGTTGGCGATCACCTCGTTCACGTTCATGTTCGTCTGGGTGCCGCTGCCCGTCTGCCAGACCACCAGCGGGAAATGGTCGTCCAGCTTCCCCGCGATGACCTCGTCCGCCGCGGCGCGGATTGCCTCGGCCAGTTTCGGGTCCAGCAGGCCCATGCGCTCGTTAACCGTGGCGGCGGCCTTCTTGAGGACGCCGAAGGCGCGGAGCAGCTCGCGCGGCATGCGCTCGCCGCCGATGCGGAAATTCTGGAGCGACCGGGCCGTCTGGCACCCGTAGTACCGGTCCGCGGGCACCTTCATCTCGCCCAGCGTGTCTTTTTCGATGCGGTAGTCCATGGGGAAATCCTCTCTGGTGGGGGGCGCGCCGCGCGGCGGGCGCCCGGTGACGGAACGGACCGGTTCCTCGGAGGCCCCATTATCCCCGTCCGCGCCCCGGCGCGTCAACCGGGGGCGCGGAATCGGGGCGGAGGTTCCCGCCGCGCGCGCCCTACCGTTTCCGGCAGAGGTAGACGGCGAGGCTCTCGACGGGGACTCCCTGCGAGACAATGTCGAATCCGGCCCGGCGCAGGAGGCCCTCCATGATCCAGTCGTAGGTGCTGAACTCCCGGGCCACGTGCCGCGCGGCGGGAACCCGCATTTCCGGGAGGGAGGCGGCGAAGCGCTCAAAATGGGGCTCGGGCGCCTCGTCCGCGGCGGGGGCGAACACCACGTCCCGAAGGACAAATCTTCCCCCCGGCTTGAGCGCGCGCGCGACGTTGCGCAGGGCCGCCAGCTTCCACAGGTCGGGCAGGTGGTGCAGCGCCAGGCCCGAGACGGCGGCGTCGAAGGCGCCGTCCGGCAGGCCCATGGTCAGGAATCCGGCGTGCCGGGTGGCGACGGCCGTGCCCGCTTCGGCGGCCTTGCGCCGCACGTAGTCGAGCATGACGGCGGAGACATCCACCGCCGTGACAACCATTCCCGCCGCCGCGGCCGCCCGGGCGAAGCGCCCCGTGCCGCAGCCGATCTCGAGCACGGCGGCCCCGGGGGCGACGGCAAGCAGGTCCAGCGTCTCCCGGTTCTCGCCGTCAATGTCGCGGAAGGCGCCCATGCGGGCGTCATAGGCCTCCACCTCGGCAAGGTCGGCGTAGTCCGTCCCCACCTGGCGCATCTCATCCCACAGCCAGTCTTTCTCTGTCATTTGGGGTCCTCCAGCCGCGCGCGCGGCGCGCCCCCCGGATGCGGGGGCGCCCCATTGTACCGCAGGTTCCCCGTCCGCGCCCCGGCGCGCGCCCCGGGGGCGCGGAATCGGGGCGGGGCCGCCGGACGTTTACTTGGGTGCCGCCGCGCGGGTACAATGGCCCATCGCCCCGGCGGCACCTGAGATGGAGCAGCATGAACATCCTCGGCATATCGGCGTTTTATCATGACAGCGCGGCGGCGCTGCTGCGCGACGGCGAGATCGTCGCGGCGGCGCAGCAGGAGCGGTTTTCGCGGCGGAAGCATGACCCCCGCTTCCCGAAGGAGGCGGCGGACTACTGCCTGGCCGAGGCGGGGATCACGCTGGACGAGGTGGACGCGGTCGCGTTCTACGACAAGCCGCTGGTGAAGTTCGAGCGGCTTCTGCTGACCTACGCCGCCCTCGCGCCGAAGGGCATCCGCTCGTTCTACGAGCAGGTGCCGTCGTGGCTCTCGGAGAAGCTCTTCATGCGCGGCACGCTCCGCAAGGAGCTGGGCTACCAGGGCAAGGTCTACTTCTCGACGCACCACCTGTCCCACGCGGCGTCGGCCTTCTTCCCCTGCCCGTGGGAGGAGGCGGCGTTCATCACCGTGGACGGCGTGGGCGAGTGGGCCACCACGACCTACGGCGTCGGCCGGGGCAACAGGGTGGAGATCCTCAAGGAGATCACCTTCCCCCACTCGCTGGGGCTGCTGTACTCGGCCTTCACGTACTTCACGGGGTTCCGGGTGAACAGCGGCGAGTACAAGCTCATGGGGCTCGCGCCCTACGGCGAGCCGCGCTACGCGGACATCATCCGCCGCGAGCTGGTGGACATCCGCGACGACGGGTCGTTCCGCCTGAACATGAAGTACTTCGACTACTGCGCGGGCCTGCGCATGACGAACGCGGCCTTCGCCGGGCTCTTCGGCGGGCCGGAGCGCAGGCCGGAGACGAAGATCACGCAGCGCGAGATGGACCTCGCCCGGTCGGTGCAGGAGGTGACGGAGGAGATCATGCTGAACATGGCGCGCCAAGTCCACAGGGAGACCGGCGCGCGGCACCTGGCCCTCGCGGGCGGCGTGGCGCTGAACTGCGTGGCCAACGGCCGCCTCCTGCGCGAGGGGCCCTTCGAGGATGTGTGGATCCAGCCCTGCGCGGGCGACGGCGGCAACGCCCTCGGCGCGGCCCTGAGCGTGTGGCACCAGTGCCTCGACCAGCCGCGCACGCCGGACCCCCGGCGACAGAAGGCCACCTACCTCGGGAACGCCTTCTCCGACGAGGAGATCGGCCGCTTCCTGAAGGAGCGGAACATCCCCCACAAGCACTATTCCATGGACGAGATCCCGGACGTGGTCGCCGGGATCATCGCCGGCCAGAAGGTCGTGGGGTGGTTCCAGGGGCGCATGGAGTTCGGCCCGCGCGCCCTCGGCGCGCGCAGCATCCTCGGCGACCCCCGCTCCCGCGAAATGCAGTCCGTCCTCAACCTCAAGATCAAGTTCCGCGAGTCCTTCCGCCCCTTCGCCCCGTCGGTCATGGCGGAGCACGCGGACGAGTGGTTCGACCTGCGCGGCCACGAGAGCCCCTACATGCTGCTCGTGGCGGACGTGCTGCCGCACCGGCTGCGCGCGCTGACGGAGGAGGAGACCGCCGCCCGGGGCTTTGACAAGCTCAAGGTGGTGCGGTCGGAGATCCCCGCGGTGACGCATGTGGACAACTCGGCGCGCATCCAGACCGTGCGGCGGGAGGACAACCCCGCCTACCACGCCCTGCTGGACGCCTTCCGCCGCAAGACGGGGTGCCCCGTGCTCATCAACACGTCGTTCAACGTGCGCGGCGAGCCCATCGTGCGCACGCCCGAGGAGGCCTACACCTGCTTCATGCGCACGCACATGGACTTCCTGTGCCTCGGCGGCTATGTGCTCGATAAGACGGAGCAGGCCCCCTGGAAGGACGAATCGGACTGGAAGGCGGAGTTTGAGCTGGACTAACACGCGGGGGACGACCCCCACGGACGGTGAAGAATGAAGAAACCGGACATATCGGACAGAAACGAGCAGCGGAAGTTCGGGCTGGTGATGGCCGCGGCCATCATCGTGCTGGGCCTCGTCCGCTGGGCGCTCCACGGGTTCCACGGCGTCCCCTGGCCCTTTTTCGCCGTGGCCGCCGTCTTCGCCGTCCTCGGCCTCGCCGCGCCCGGCCTGCTGAAGCCCGTCTTTGCCGGGTGGATGAAATTCGCCGAGGGCGTCAACTGGTTCATGACCCGCCTCATGCTCGGCATCGTCTTCTACGGCATGCTCGCCCCCACGGGGCTCATCATGCGCATGATGGGCAACGACCCCCTCAAACAGCGCCGCGCCGCCCCGGACCAGTCCTACTGGGAAACCCCCGAGCCCCAGCCGGTGACCGAAGAGCAGTTCCGGCAGATGTTCTGAGCGGGCGCCCCCCCACAGGCAACGCCCCACAGCCCGCCCCTCCACGATAACCCATCGGACAAGTCCGACCTGTCCGACCTGTCCGACTGACCGGTCCGATGCCCCCCAAAAAGAGAACCGCCCGCCGGGGCGTGACCCCCGGCGGGCGGCTTGATTCAGGGGTTCGCTACGGCATCCGGCGGCGTCCCGCGGCGGCCAGCAGCGCCAGCGCCAGCCCGCCCAGGAACAGGTCGCCCATACGCGACTTAAGGCCGTCCACGGTCATGTCGGACTTCTTGCAGCCGCACCCGCAGCCGGTCTCGACGCCCAGCTCCTCCGCGGAGAGGAGGCCGTCGCCGTCGGCGTCGAGGGCGTTGAAGACGAGCTGGGTGACCGTCGGCGCGGCCGCCTGCACCTCGCCGAAGCTCAGGGAGCCGTCGCCGTCCGTGTCGGCGTCCTCAAACATCCCCGCCAGCGACGCCCGCGCCGCGTCCGAAACCGCCTGGTCCACACCCTTGCTCACCACGAGGGCCACCGCCGCGCCGGGCTGCGCCTGCGCGCCGGCGGCGGGATCCTGGCTGATGACGGACCCCGCGGGCACGGTGTCGCTGAAGGCCTCGGTCACCGCGCCGACCGTGAGGCCCGCGCCGGTGACGGCCGCCTCGGCGGCGGACTGCGTCATCCCGGCCACATTGGGCACCGCCACAGGGCACGGCCCGCTCGAAACGTGCAGATTCACCGCCGTGCCCGGGGCCACCACCGTGCCCGCCGCCGGATCGGTGCGGACCACGCGCCCCTCGGGCACCGTGCCACTGCACTCTTCGGTGGTCTGGCCGACGGTGAGCCCGTCGCCGGTGATCATGCCTTCGGCAACCGCCCCGGTCATGTAGGCTGTGTCGGGCACGGCCACCCCGTCCGCGGGATGGGGGCCCTTGGACAGGACGATGTTCACCGGCGTGGCGGCGGCGACCATCGCCCCGGCGGCCGGATTCTGGCTGATAACCTGCCCGGCGGGCACGGTCGCGCTGTACGCCTCGGTCACCGCGCCCAGCGCGAGCGTCGCGCCCGTGAGCGCGGCGCCTGCCTGCGCCTGTGTCATCCCGGCGAGGCTGGGCACCGCGATGTCGCCCGCGGGCGCCGGACCCTTGGACACTTCGAGGTCCACCGCCGTTCCCGGCGGCACCTCCGCGTCCGCGGCGGGATCCTGGCTGATCACCCGGCCAACGGGAATGGTGTCGCTGAAGGCCTGGACCACCTGGCCGACGTCCAGCCCCGCGCCCGTGAGGGCGGCGGCGGCGTTCGCCTGGGTCATGCCGGTGACATCCGGCACCACGACGGGCTCGGGGCCCCGGCTCACGGTGAGGTTCACCGCCGTCCCGGCGGCGACCTCCACCCCGGCGGCGGGGCTCTGGCTGATCACCTGCCCGGCCGGCACGGTGGCGTTGTAGACCTCAGAGACCGTGCCGAGGGACAGTTCGGCGGCGGTGAGCGCCGCGCCCGCCTGCGCCTGGGTCATCCCCGCGAGGTTCGGCACGGGGATGTCGCCCGCGGGCGCGGGGCCCTTGGAGACTTCGAGGGCCACCGCCGCGCCGGGCAGGACCAGGGTCCCGGCGGCGGGGTTCTGGCTGATGACGGACCCGGCGGGCACCGTGGCGCTGTAGGACTCGGAGACCTGGCCGGCGGCCAGCCCCGCGCCGGAGAGCGCCGCGGCGGCGGCGGCCTGCGCCATGCCGGTGACATTCGGCACGGCCACGGGCAGCGGCCCGAGGCTCACGGTCACGGCGACGGCGGTCCCCTCCAGGACCTCCACGCCCGGCGCCGGGCTCTGGCCCATGACCTGTCCGGCGGGCACGGTGTCGCTGTTCACCTCCGTGACCGCGCCCAGGGTGAGGTCCGCGCCGAGCAGCACGGCCTCGGCCCCGGCGGCGGTCATGCCGGAGAGGTCGGGCACGGCGATCATGCGCACGCCCAGGCTCACGACGAAGGAAACCGGTGCGCCCGGAAGCGCCTCGGCCCCCGCGGCGGGGTTCTGGCTGATGACCTGTCCGGCGGGCACGGTGGCGTCATATGCCTCGGAAACCTGTCCGACGGACAGATTCGCGCCGATGAGGGCCGCCTCGGCCGCCGACTGCGTGAGACCCGTGATGTCGGGCACGGGCACGGGCGTCGGCCCGAGGCTCAGCACCATGTGCACCATGGCCCCCGGCGCGGCGGGGGTTCCGGCAAGCGGATTCTGCTGGATGACCTGTCCGGCGGGCACGGTGTCGTTGTACTCCGAGGCGACCTGGCCGACGGCCAGCCCGGCGGCGGCGATTTCCGCCTCCGCCTCCGCCTGCGTGAGGCCCGCGAGGTCCGGCACCGCGACCACGACAAACTCGAGGTCGTCGCAGTCAATCAGGCCGTTCTTCGGGGTGGTCAGGTCCGCCGCGTTGAACACCGCGGACGGCAGCGCCGGATGGAACGCCTGGTACTCCGCCAGCGAGACGGCGTTGTCCATGTCAGTGTCGAGCTCGAACAGCGGCCCGAGGGCGGTCCAGAGGGACGCCTCGAACTCCGGCATGGAGGCCCGGTTGTCGCCGTTGGTGTCGAGCTGGCCCCAGTTGTTCATCTGGATGGAGATGAACCCCGTGAGGGCCTGGAACTCGTCCTTCGAGAGGTGGCCGTCGGCGTCGGGGTCGCCCGCGAAGAGCTGCAGCATGCGGAAGACGCTCAGGCGCGAGCCGATCTCGCAGAGCGGCGGGACATAGCCCACCTCCTCCGGGCTCAGCTCGTTGCTCTCGTCCGCGTCGAGGGCGTAGAAGTCCTCGGGCCACAGGCCGGGGTACCCCGCCAGCGCCTCGTTCCACGACAGGCCGCCGCTGTCATCCGTGTCGAGCGCGTCGAAGGCCGCCAACAGCGCGGCCATTGCCGCGTCGAGCGGGTCCTCGCCCGCGGGGTCTGTGCCGGTGGACACGGCGATGTGGATCGCGGAGTCCCTGGCGACGCTCATGCCCGGGGTCGGGTACTGGCGCAGCACCTTGCCCTTGTCGGCGTCGTCGCCCGTCTGCTCGTAGCGCACCAGCCCAAGGGCCAGCCCCTCGCTGACAAGCCGGTACTCCGCGTCGGAGTAGGCCCCGATGGGGTAGGAGTATCCGGCCATGTCGGTGCCGGGCGGCGGCTCGACCCGCGGGGCGTAGGCCTTGCCCACGACATTGGGCGTCGTGACCGGGGCGGGCACGAACACGGGCTCCACGATGTGTCCGGACGACAGGGGCACGGTGATCGAGGGCTGGGCGCCCTTGGTCGGCACGGCCGCGCCGTCGAGCTTCCAGTGCGAGAACAGGTAGGTGCCGTAGACAGGCGTCGTGGTGAGGGTCACGGTGCCCGCCGAGGCGTACTGGCGGAAGAACTCGCGGTGCCCGCCCGTCTTGCCGTCCACCACGTCGGGCACGCTGACCTCGACGCGCGGGGACACCCCGCCGCCGGAGGCGACGTAGATGTCCGAGACGTTTGCGGGCTTGGGCGTGTAGCTGAGCAGGAAGGCCAGCCGCAGGCTGTCCACGGTGAACCCGTCGCGGTAGGGGCCGTCCAGCCGGATTTCGATGTCGGCCCAGGCGGACGGAACGCAGTAGTAGAACTGGTTTTCGTGGAGGCCGATGAAGTCGAGCATGGAGAGCGACTCGCCGCTCAGGGCGGACTCGGTCCACGAGCCGTTGTAGTTCGTGTAGCGCGCCTTCCACTGGAGCGGCGTCGTGTCGGGCTTGGCGTAGTGCTGGAACTTCAGCACCTTCCCGCGCGACCGCATGCGCGACACGCCGCTGTGCGTGTACGAGATGTCGAGGTAGGCGTTGTCCGGGTCGCCCCCGGCGTAGCCCGCCGCGACCGTGTCGGTGACCAGGCCGCGGATGCGGTGGTTGTCCTCGCCGAGGGAGAGGATGCCGAGCTGCTGCAGGTTGATCGTGAGGCGCTTGCGCCGGTTGAGCGTGTCCAGCTGCTCCGGCGAGAGGGCGTAGGTCAGCGGCAGCTCCTGGTCCACCCCCGCGGCGTTCGCGTCGTCCACGAACCGCTCGACCACGGCGCGCATGTCCTGTTCGAACGGCACCTTGAGGGTCTCCACCTCGTCGGCGGAGAGCACGGGCCCGTGCCGCAGCTCCGGCGTCAGGGGGTCGGGCTCCGCCAGCTTCTGCATCAGCGCCGTCAGGATGTCCTGCGACAGCCGGATGGGCTGGTTGTAGGGCTTCAGGGTCCGGAACTCGTAGGCCTTCGCCATGTAGTAGTGGTACTTCAGCAGGCGGTGGCGCACCCGCTGGTCGAGGTCCTTGAAGTACTGGCGCGACCGGTGGTCCTGGGACCGCGTGGTCGTAAGCAGGGTCTGGCGCTGCTCGCCGAGGCTGACCAGGGCCGTCCCCAGGTCGGCGACCGCCTGGTCCAGCTCCGCCGACAGCGTTTCGTACTTCTGCGTCGCGGCGCTTTCCCGCGTCTTGAGGTCCTCGATCTTCCCGGTCAGCTCCTGGAAGGCCGCGCTCTTGGCCTTCAGTTCGTCGAAGATGCGGTCCACCTTGGACTGGGGCGCGCCGTTGACGCGCATCGCCTCCTGGTACTTCACGGACTCCTGGGCCATGGCGTCCAGCTTCGCCTTGTAGTCGCCGTAGAGCGCCGCCGCGTCCTCGCGGCTGTCGATGACCGACGGGTCTATGGCCGTGGCCGTGTTGACCACCTGGTCCACGGCGTCCCCGTAGCGGTCGAGCTGCACGTTCAGCCCGAACTCCACCCCGTTGTCGGCGAGCTGGGCCGCGTTCTCCCAGGAGAAGTCCTGCACGAGGTCAATGGCCCCGCCGAGGAGCTGCGTCTCGGGCAGGGGAATGACTTTGAGGAGCGAAGAGGTGACCTTGAGCGCCTTCTTCCACCACGGGTCCTCGGCCTCCTCCTCCGCGCGCTCGCGCAGCTTGGTCTCCAGCGCCAGGCGCTCGGCCTCCAGATTGGCCTTCTCCACGGACAGCGCCTGCGCGGCCGTGGTCAGCCCGGGCAGGTCGGCGCGCTTGAGGTTGATCTTCGACTTGAGGGCCGCGATCTGCCGCTCGAGCTCGGTGATGTTGGCGTTGATCGCCGCGACGCTCGTCTCCTTGCGGTGCTCCTCGTCCTCGATCCACATGGAGAGGAAGAGGGTGCGCACGGCGCTCTCGTACTCGTCGCGGAAGAGGGAGGCGTTCGCCTCGAAGGAGAGCATGGGCGTCCACCCGGGCGGGTTGCCGAAGTAGTCCAGCCCCGCGGCGGCCCGGTCATAGATGACCCGGAACTCGCCGGCCAGGGTCTCCAGAATCCGCGCCTCGTCGGCGGCGGGCGGGTGATAGGCCAGCCGCCCGTAGATGCGGTTCAGGTACTCCATCGCCGTGTTGCGCACCCGCAGCGCGTTCCCGTTCAGGTACGTGTCCTTCAGGTGCATGAGGGCCGGCTGGAGCACCTCCGGGCAGATCCAGGCGTCCTCGGCGCCGGCCGGGGTGTATTCAAGCGGCGGGGCCGGATTCCCCCGGATCAGGCCGCCCGCCGTGGTGTCCTGGAGCTGCGTCTGGTTCGGATCCTCATTCCGGTACCAGTACACCTCCCAGTCGTCCTTCTTGCGGTGTTCCAGCTGGAGCCCCTGGCTTTCGGCGAGCGCCCGCGTGGACGCGGAGGGGCCGGTGGCGTCGGGGTCGCCGATCCACAGCCAGAACCCGGGGTCCGGCACGGGCATGGCGCCCACGACGGGAACGTGCGGGTCCAGCGCTCCTGGGTCGCCGTAGTCGGCGTCAATGAGCGCGGCGAACTGGCTGAAGGGCGCCCGGAGCGTCCCGTAGTCGCCGCCCTTTCCCGGCGTGCCCCGCGCGATGATGGGGGTGTGGGGCGTGGGCCACACCGCCGCGCCGCGCGCCGCAGTCTCGTCGGCGTTGTGCAGGTAGATGACGCGCCCCACCATCTCCGTGCGCGTGGCGCTGTCCACCCCCGCGTTCTTCACCTTGTCCTGCCAGCCCCAGGAGTCCGGATGCCGGACCTCCACGGTGCCGCCGCTCACGCCGTCCTGCCCCGCGCCCCCGTCCTGCCCGCGCGCGCCGCGGAGGACAATGCGCTTGACGGAACTGCTGTTGTCAAAGGTGCAGTGCTCGATGTTGAGGTAGAGGTCCCCGCTGTCCTGCCCGTTGGAGCCGACGGACCCGGTGGGCGGGGCGGTGGTGACGGCGTAGGGGGTCAGGTCTATCTGTCCGGGGTTTCCGGGAAGGTCCTCGAAAACCAGGTTGCGGGCCGTGATCGTCACCCGCGCCCCGGGGATGCGCAGCGTGCCCGCCACCACCACGTTCTCCGCGAACAGGGTGACGCTGTAGAGGTCGCGGACCGCGCTGGCGTCCAGTTCGTTGAACAGGTTGTTCGCGTGCCCGTCCTGGATGCGCAGGGTCTTTCCGGTGATCCGCAGGTTGCGCACGTCCACCTCGGGCATGGCGTTCCACGTCCGCTTCATGTGCACGTCTTCGGAGATCGTGATGTAGTCCCGCGAGTTCTCGTCCGGGATGAAACTGTCCGGGTTGTCCGGCTTGACCGTGTCGTCCTCGGTCACCGGCCCCGCCACCGGGTACACCGTCACGGCCTGGCAGACGGGGTCGCCGCCGGGCGGCGTGGCGCAGAAGGTCACCTGGAACGACTCCACATCCGTCTCCGCCGCCGTGTAGGTGAACACGCCGGAGGACGGGTTGAACGTGACCGGCCCGTCCGGCGTCCTGCTGAGGCTGTAGGACAGCACCGTGCCCGGGGGCATGCCCTCCGGCACCAGCACCTGCACCGCCGTGCGCTGCCCCTGGACGGCGGTGATCTCGGGGATGAGCCCCAGGGTGTACTGCTCCACGCGGAAGTAGTAAATGTTGACGGTCGAGCCCCGGCCGGCCGAGACCACGGCGTCAAACGGGGCCACCGGCAGCCACCCCTCGACGTCCTCGGAAAGGATCCGGACCACGCCGGGCCGCACATTGGGGATGGCCTGCCCCGAGTTCGCCCAGGCATAGCCCTCCACGCGCCACCGCGCGCCCGCCGCCGCCGCCTCCGGCGGGTTGACGATGCCGGTCACGCTGCCGGGGTGCAGCAGCTCGTTGA
>ERZ795031.2733-NODE-2733-length-16359-cov-4.267787_pt1 | contig 16359 bp, 14 predicted proteins | sample MGYA00375123_ERZ795031 | MGnify/ENA primary metagenome ERZ795031 (study PRJEB30166, sample SAMN05720159) | activated sludge metagenome | isolation source: anaerobic digester from wastewater treatment plant | place: USA | collected 2015-04-21 ... | reverse complement strand
AATTTGGCGGAGAGAGGGGGATTCGAACCCCCGGTCCCCCGCTAAGGGGACAGCCGATTTCGAGTCGGCCCCGTTATGACCACTTCGGTATCTCTCCACTCCGTCTTGCCTGGAAGAATTCCTTCAATATGGCGCCTGCTTCGGCAGCCCTCACCCCGGAAACGACCTCGGGCCTGTGATTCACGCCCAAGTCGAAGGCCCTGAGCATGGACTCCACCGCGCCGTACCTCGGGTCGGCTGCGCCGTACACGAGCTTTTCGATGCGGGCCTGGACGATGGCGCCCACGCACATGATGCACGGCTCGAGGGTGACGATCAGGCGCGCGCCCGTGAGCCGGTAGTTCCCGATCATCCGGCAAGCCTCACGAATCACCACAAGCTCGGCATGCGCGGTGGGATCAGAGTCGGCGATCATCCGGTTGTGTCCCCTGATGATCACATCACCCAGGACGAGCACCGCACCCACAGGAACCTCCGCGCTTTCCGCGGCAGCCTTCGCTTCCTCGAGGGCCATGTCCATCAAAGAGCTGTCATCTATCCATGGCATTATCATCATGATCCTGTTTAGTCAATATCTCAAGGCCCCTTCGGGAGATCTCCGGAAATCGGCCCGAACCGTCTCAAAGGCACTATCACAGAGATTGCATCGTCGAGTCAATGGTCACGGCAGGGGGTTCATTTCTGCTCTTCCTGCGAGCAACTCCAAAGGCCTGCGCATCACTGCTTTCCGAAGACGGCGGCCGCTCCGGCTTATGATTTTCAGTTATTGGACAGGCATCCCCGTGCTCATCGCGTGCGGAAGATATACCGAGATGGTCCGGAACCGCCTGTCAGGCTTGCGACCAAGCGAAAGCATCTTTGCTTCGAGAGCCTTTCCGTCCTCATGGAGCACGTCGATGGCCAGAACCAGGCTCCGACTGCTCTCCTCATCAAAGGAGGAAAGGGGGAGAGGCTTCCCCTGGGCATAAAAGACGAGGACATCCCGGTTCGAGAGGATCTCCTGGTCCGGGCCGAGGCGGGACAGGATCCACTCGCCCGACTCCTTCCTGGCAAGCTTGTCGGGATCAGGCGGAGTGAGGGCAAGATGGACCCAGAAGGCGAGGCAGACCACGATCGCGAAAGACCCGAAGGCCTTCAGAGAAGCCCTCGCCGAGCGAAGCGCTTCTGCGACGAAATACGCACAGAGGGGATACATCCAGACGATGGGGGCCAGCAGGTACCTCTTTGACTGATACCGCCAGAAGACGATGATGAGCAGGGTCATGGCGAGGGTCAGCAGGACGTGCGCAGCATACGGTGATTTTCTCAAGCGGTAGAGCCCGTAGAGTCCGAAGAGAATGACCACCACATTTGCCGTTGAAAAGAACGACCCGATTACCTTCATGCCGGTACCCAGAGCATCCCTGATGCCGCTCGTTGAGGAAAAGAGAAAGCCCAGGTGATATGAGCCTTTACCGAAGATGGGCAGATCGGGAACGAGCTTCCATGCAGCCAGAGCCAGGACGAAGGGCACGGTGAAGAGCACTGCCCGGACCTGCCAGCCCTCCCTTTTCCGAAACACCCACATAACGAGCCACGCGCAGAGGAAAATCAGGGACGTGCTCCGGAACAGCGCACCTGCGAGAAGCAGGGAAACGCCCGCGAGATAGTAAGGCCACTTCCTTGCCAGTGCCCATATACCCTCAAGGATGAAGTAGTTCCCCCAGATGACGCATGCGATGAGCAGCGTTTCCTTCAGGCAGTCCACGGAACGGACGGCGAGCTGCCGATTCGTGAGCATGAAGAGAACGGCCAGGAGCGCGATGCCTCTCTCTTTGAAGAGGAGGACCGTAATCCTGAAAAGCCCCATGGCCGCCAGGATATAGGCAGCATACGATATGATACGGCCGGAAAGCTCGAGGTTCAAACCGGTCAGCGTCGACATCCCGGCAATAATGAGGGGGAACAGGGGGAGCTGAGGATTATCCAGGAGGACCTCCTTGAGCTCTCCTCGATGATCTGCCTTGCCATGGGTATGTACTGATACGCACCGTCCTTCGATATGATGTCAAAATTGAGCCACGAGGGGAAAAGGGCGAAGAAAGCAGTGGCAGCCACGAGCGCCATCAGAATGCCCGGCGCCATATTCTCAATTTTTTCGTCGAGATGCATGCGGTTCATGGACCTCACGACTTGTTCATAGCAGATTGGCGCCGTTCAAGGAAAGAAGATTAATCTTCCCGGCTGCTTCCCTTATGCCCCCCGGCCATTCTTTTTCGATCGCGCAGGGAAGCGGTTCATGGATGGCGGGCTGGATGCGGCAGAAAACAGGGGATCAGTAGGCCCCGTCTTTCTTCAGCACCGCGCTGAAGGTCCGCATGATGATCTCGACATCGAGCCAGAGAGACCAGTTCTTGGCGTAGTATTCATCGAGGAGGATGCGCTCTCCATAGGGGATGTCGTTACGCCCCGAAACCTGCCACAGGCCGGTGATGCCGGGTGGGACCTTGAAGAGATAGCGCAGCTTGTCGCCGTATCTGCCTGCCTCTTCCGACACGATGGGGCGTGGCCCCACAAGGCTCATATCACCCTTGAGGACGTTCCACAGCTGGGGCAGCTCGTCCAGGCTGGTCTTTCTCAGGAAAGAGCCCACCCTCGTGATCCGGGGATCGTTCTTGAGCTTGAAGTCCCTTTCCCACTCGGCCCTGGCTTCCGGGTCGTTGCCGAGCAGGTCCTCGAGGACGGCCTGGGCATCGGAGCGCATCGAGCGGAACTTATAGCAGCTGAAATATCTCCCGTCCTTGCCGAGCCGCATGTGTCCGTAAAAGGCAGGCCCCCTCGAATCGAGCTTTATCGCAATCGTGATGGCCAGAAACACAGGAGCGAGGGCAATGAGCCCCAGGAATGAAAGCACGACGTCAAAGGCACGCTTCACAGCCCTGTTCCGCTTCCGAGCAAGCCTGTCCACCATTTCCAGAAGGAGCATCCCGTCAAGGTCGTGTGTCCTGACCCCCGAGGAGGCGATGCCGTACAGATCGGGCACCACCTTGACGACCGGCGAGATCTTCATCGAACGTTCGACGATTTCGGCAAGCTCAGTGGGAGGAAGCGAGGGCATGGCAACGATGACCTCCTCGATGCTGTGCGCGGCCCGGCCAGCTCTTTCGATGTCCTGGTAGACAGGCAGGGGGACCGGATCCGGCCCCGGATGGCCCTGGGGGAAGACAAGCCCCACGGGCTTCAGTCCCCAGTCAGGGTGCTTCTTGAGATTGCAGAGCACCTGTCTTGTGGTATTCGGAAAACCCACGATGAGCACCTCTTTCTGCCAGAGCCCGATACGTCTCAGTATGGACCTGACAGTCCCCCTCATGAGCGGCAGGAGCACGATGGATGCCATGAACGCGAGGAAGATGACCGGGCGGGAATACTGGATGGAGGTCTTTGTGATGAATGTCAGAAAGATCAGAATGATGAACGACAGTCCGCTCCCGCTCAGGAGGTACTTGGTCTCTTCCCAGAATCCAATGCCCACCGACGGGTACAGGTTCTCGTAGGTGAAGATGATGAGCCACAGGGACAGCAGTCCCCACGCCTTGAGGTACACATCGATGCCGTGCTCGATTCTCGGGAACAGGGGAATCAGGTCGGCAAGCAGCCAAGCCCTGAGGTAGTATGCCAGGACAAAGCTCACGAGCACCGCGATGCCGTCGCTGGCAATCAGGGCAATGGTAAGAAAGCTGTTTTTCAGCATCCTCTTCTTCATATTCATCACACGACACTCACGAGTGGAGCGTCCAGTAGCCGCGGTTCATCGATATCCGCCTCATCGTACCCACCGGCAGCGCCCGGTAGTTGACCCCAATCCTGTATCCTAGAAACCGGGCGGCGCTGTCAAGGAGGAGATGGGGCAACTCGCTGGTTTTCCTGTTTCTTATTAAAAAGGATGCTGCCTCGCGCAGGTACTTCATCCCCTCTTCCTCGTTCCGTGCGCAGGATGCGATGTGCTGGTTGTTCGCGAAAAAGACCCCGATGTCCACATACCGTCTGAACTGCTCGGCGAGGGTGTAGTCATGCGAATGGAACACCCGGGCATCGGCGGCGTAGTGGACCTTGTAGCCAGCCATGACAGCCCGGTACACGAACTCCATGTCCTCGTTCATGATGGTGTCGTCCCGGAAGCCGCCGAGCCTGCAGAAGACATCTCTCCGGTATATGGCGCAGGCATTGCTGCAGAAGAATGTTTTTACCCCCAGTTCCGGGATGTCTTCCCTGCCCCTGGTGCGGCTCTCTTCCGGATAGTTGAATCCGCGGATGAACCTCTCGATGGTGCGGGCGTGGTCGTAGGGTATCTGCCTGCCGTAGGCTACGGCGATGGTTTCGTCCTCCTCCAGCGGCCTGACGAGATTTTCCAGGAGACTGGCATCGACGGGGAGGGCATCCTGGGTCAGGAACACGAGGTACTCTCCCGAAGCACCTTCCGATGCGACGTTCCTGGTACGGCCGTGGTTGAACTCGTCCCGCTTCACCATTTTGACGCGGGCGCCCAGTGAGGAAGCCGTCTGCCTCGTCCCGTCTTCTGACTGGGAATCGATGACGATGATCTCGTTGTCAGTAATGCTCTGGCTCTGGAGCATGTTCATCAGGCGGGGGAGATACGGCTGCGTATTAAGAGTCGGGATGATAATGGTTGCCTTCATTGCATGCTCCAACCTAACGCGCAACAGGGGATACCCTCCTGAAAAGCCGCCGCTCTGATTTATTAGACCCTCTGGCCGGTAATACAGCCGGAGCACGGTCCTCCTGCTTCGGAATTCATGAAAATTAAAGCACCTTCCGTTTTCGCTTATACCGTATTCCGCAGCTTCTGCCAACCTTCGAGGAGGCATGCAGCCTGACAACTCATACATGGGATGAGGGGGGTGCCGATATGATAAGCCTGCATTGCCTCAATGGGTGGAGAACGGAGAAGGGGCTGAAGGGAGGTTATGGGATGAAACGTTATGGGAAGGCCTGGGAAGGGCCCTGTAGACGTGCTTGAACGGGGACCCCAAGCCTGATGGCATGGGATGCCGCTCTTCGATATCTCTGCTTTGGAAAGGTGACCGTGGGGGATTCCGGAGGGGAGCCCCTTCGAGAGGCAGGAGAGGGAAGTGGTTATGATGAAAGGCGCTTATGCTTGGCCATCAGGGGCAGGACGTCCCCTGGAGCTGGCGAGGGCCATCCCGATAATGGCCCAGAAGAGCAGCGGCAGGTTGATGAAGTGGAGAACGTGAACTGTAAGCGACTGCAATAACAGGCATACGATCATGGCAAGGCCTGTGAACCAATGAACATAGGGAAAATCAGATTCATCTTTCATGAAAGGACTGGCGAGGTCTCTCCCGATCGCGACCAGGGCCCATAGGAAGACGATTATCCCCACGATCCCCAGCTCGCTGAGCACAAGGATAAACTGATTGGCAGCCGAATCAGGGGTGCCGCGCATCTTCAGCTCCCAATACAACTGACCCTGTCCGCAGCCAAACAGAGGCCGTTCGTGCCATATGTCCAGGCATTTTTCCCAAATATGAATGCGCTTGCCTGAAATCTCATCGAGATCGTAAGTAGAATTCAAGGTCTGAATGGTCCTTGCCAAGAAGGGGTTCTTGAGATGAAGGGCTGCTGTCCGATTCGCAGCAGGGATGCTCAAGGTAACGACCGAAGCCACGGTGAGCACCGTAATGAGAGGGAGGAGCAGCGCTCTGAACCCTTTGAACACCAGCACACCCCTGACGCGAAGCAGCAGGTATCCCACGGACATGACGAAAATGTTTGCAACGATGGCCATGAGGGCCGTCCGGCTCTGGTTTATGAACAGGCCACAGACCGCCGTGGTCGTCATCAGGAACATGAAGATCGTTCTGTTTCTCTCAAGGAAAAACCTGGTCATAAAAAAAACACAGGTCAAACCGACAAAAACCCCGTAACTGCCCTGGCTCTGAAAGGTTGACTCAAACCGGCCTCCCTTGGTGAAGGCCGGAACCAGCCCTTTCATCTGCATCAACCCATAGAGAGCCGTCACTATCACGGATATGGCCAGAGCACGATACGCGCCCGCTTGAGCCTCAACGCCTCTCCCAACGAGATTGAACACAGCAAGCAGAAGCAGAATGCCCGCCACGTTTGCGAACGTCAGCGTGAGCGTAAACGCCATGAGGGTAAAGGGCATGCCCGTCTCCCACCATTGCCGGGCATGCGGCAGATGTTTGATGAGCTCGGGTACAACAAAACTCACGTCAAAGGGAGCGAACGATACATGGATGTATCCCAGGCACACGTCTATGCAGGATGCAACGGTCAATGCTCCAAAAAAGGCAATGGGCACGAAGGACTTCGGCACCAGGATTTCCTTCTCTCTTATCCACCAGATGACAAAGCTCGGAGGCAGTGCAAGAAGGGGGAGGGAAAATACCCTGCCTTTCATGCCAGAGACCTCGGCAAGCTGTAGATGCTCGATGCTTAGGATGGTCCCGTCGATGAACTGCTTATTGAATATCCCGAACAGGTTCGGAACGAACCCGAGCGTGCATGTGGCCACGATCACCGCTGTCAGCCAGTGCCTGGGTACGTACCACGCCAGCACGATGAATGCCAGGCAGCACGCCCAGAGGAGGATGTTCAATGTGCCGAGCGGAGGGAAAAGGAGGGCGAGAACGCCCGTATACACGGCCGCAAAGAGCGTGAAGAGCCCGTCGCTGTACCTCTTGGCAGGACCACTGACAGAAAAATCCCCAAAGGGAAGTATGGTCTCGACAACCTGTTGTGTTCTCATGAGGAGATCTTCTGCCCTATGAAGACGTATTTATGGACCAGGCTTTAACATCTATGATTTTCAGGAAAAACACAAGGACGATAGAGAGAGGGACGAATAACAGCATGCTCACCCAGCTCACGTTCCCCATGAGCCACGAAAGGGTGCAGAAAAGGCAGAGCCCGAGGATAAGGCCGGCCAGCTTCAACGCAAAGGGCTCTTCCACGATCCTGAGCGATCGTCGCCAGATGCCCGTGATTATCCAGAAGGCCACGACAGCCTGTGCCAGGACAAAGGCCAAGGCAGCACCCACCTCCTGAAGCCAGTGGACAAAGAAGAACACGAGCACAAGCTGGGTCGCCGCCCCGGCGAGCATGGACCACATGTATATCCTCCGTTCACCGAGCGGGAGCAGGACCTGCATCCCCAGAATGTTCCCGAGGCCGGCCACGATGAAGAGCGTTCCCAGGATCTTCAAGGATGGGACGCTGCCGAGAAAGTCAGTGCCCAGCATGTACTGGACTATCGGACCAGCATAAAATATCGTAAATATCGAAGCCGGTACCAACATGGTCATGCCCGAGGAAAACCCGGTCCTCATAGAGGCGACCCCCTCCTCCAGAGATACGTTCAGCATCCTCGAAACATGGGGGTAGAAGACATTGCTCAGCTGGGTAATCAGCCCCATCCCCACCTTCACGAGTCTCTCGGCAGCGGCATAGTATCCCACGACGGTATTCGAGGTGAACAGTCCGAGAACAATGACATTCATACCCGTGTACAGATTGTTCACGAGGTTGGATGCAAAGAGGGGCATAGCCTCGCGAAGGGTCTTCCTCAAGTTTCTGCCGATCGGGCAGCGAACCCTGACGCCTTCCCTGAAGAACATGAGGGCATACATGAAAAGGACACCGGCGACGAGTGCGCTGCCGTTGATCAAAGGTACGTATATATAGTCGGTTTCGCTGGTTATGAATATAAAAATGGATACCAGCGAAAGCAGCCGGATTACGAAGACGCCGATGGTGATATACCCCATCTTTTCAATGCCCTGGAAAAACCATACGGGAATGAAGCTCTCGCCGATGATGTATCCGGCGCTGAACAGGAAGACCCATATCTCTGCATTGAACTGGGGGACCAGGAAGATCATCACCCCGTAGGCAATGAGCACGAGCGCAAGCATGGATGCCTTCAGCACAAGGACACCCCCTACGAAAGAGGCGATCTCCTGACGGTCTCTCTTTATCAGAGCAACCTCCCTGGGGGCATATAAATTCATACCCAGGTCCGGCAGCAGGGCAAAGTAATACGCTATCGCCTGGGCAAGGGAAATAATACCGAACTTGGCAGGCCCTATGACCCTGACGAGATACGGAAGCACGATCAGTGGTGCGAGATACTGGATCATCTGCATCAAAGTCAGGGCGCTGAAATTCGAGATCAGATTGTTTTTCGGCGAGTCAACCATCGATCTGGAGAAGGTATACGGCATGAACCCGATGCATCTTCGGATTGGCTCCGAGGGAGTGCCCTGTGAGTCCTACCGCATGTCGTGCTACCGCAGTTCCTTGCACCGGAGGTTACATGACCCGTTCGTCAAAGCGAACCTCCGCATAAGGGCCCGTGAGAACCGGCTCCTGGTCTGGTCTTTCTTCAGTCATCGTGCAGCCGCTGAACGAGGGGATCAGGTGTTTGAGTATCTCAACAGCAGCCTGCTGATCTCCCGAAGATTTAAGAATCAGGCGGAAATGCTCAAGACTCGAGAAAAGGTCTTTTTCATCGACCCCATTACAGTTCTTGCATATTTTTATCTTATTGTAAGCTGTATCTACTATGCTTTCCCCATCCACGAGCAGCTCCTCGTGCATCTTTTCCCCAGGCCTCAAGCCTGTGAACTGGATCTTGATGTCCCGATCCGGAACGAGGCCTGCCAACCGGATCATGTTCTTGGCCAGATCGAGGATCTTCACCGGCGCGCCCATCTCAAGGATGAAGAGCTCCCCTCCCGTGCCCAGGGCTCCTGCCTGGAGCACGAGCATGACGGCCTCAGGGATGGTCATGAAATACCGCGTTACGTCCTGGGCTGTCACGGTTACCGGTCCACCGGATGCTATCTGCTTCTCGAACAGGGGCACCACGCTGCCATTGCTTCCCAGGACGTTCCCGAAACGCACGACCACGAACCGAGTGCCGTTGCCATTCAATGCCTGGACTACCATCTCGGCGACCCTCTTCGTGGCCCCCATAATGGAGTTCGGCTTCACGGCCTTGTCTGTGGAAATCATGACGAACTTCTGTACCTTGTGCCTCATGGCCACCGATGCGAGCTTGTAGGTCCCGATAATGTTGTTGTTGATTGCGTCCAGCGGATTGTGCTCCATCATGGGCACGTGCTTGTACGCCGCCGCATGGTAGATGTACTCCGGCTTGTGCTTCTTGAATATCCTGTCCAGACCCTTGAACGTACGGATGTCGCCGATGCAGGGAATCACTCTGGTGGCAGATCCCGTCCCCCCCAGCTCCATGTCGATCTCGTACAGGGGGGTCTCTGCGCTGTCCAGGAGGATCAGGTCGGAGGGGTTGAACATCAGTACCTGCCTGGCGAGTTCGGAACCGATGGAGCCGCCTGCACCGGTGATCAGGACTCGTCTGCCTTCCAGCTCCCCTGCCACCAGCTCCATGTCCAGCTTGACCGGCTCGCGCTCAAGGAGGTCCTCGACCTTGATATCACGCAGGTGGTCCGAGACCGATCCGTTGATCCGATCGGTCAGAGAAGGTATTACCTTCAGGCGGATACCCGCGCCGCTGCACAGGTCAATAAGCTCGTTTATCTGCTTTGCCTTGAGCTCGGGCGCGGCTATGAAAATTTCTTCTGGATTGTGCTGTGCGAGTACGGGGCTGATCTCACGGATGGATCCGACAATGGGAACCCCGTGGATCTTCATGCCGCTGTTCAGTCCCAGAGGGTCTATGAACCCGATGATGTGGTACTTCAGGGTGGGCTGGCTTGTGACTTCTCGGAAAAGCCTCTCTGCAAGGAGACCGGTCCCTGCTATAAGGACCTTCTTGGAATCTCTGTTCCCGGCCTTCCAGAAAAGAAACCCGTCGAAGAAACAGGGGTCGCGCTGATAGTAGAGACGCACGAGCAGCCTCACCCCGCCGATGGCCACGATCGTAAATGCGCAGTCAGCCACGATGACGCTGCGGGAGATGCCGCTGAAGTGGCGGAACATGGCGAGGTACCCCACAAGCAGCAGCGACCCTACCAATGAGCCTTTGATCAGGTTGACAAGGTCATTGACACTCGTATAGCGCCACATACCGCGGTAGAAATCGAAAAAGAAAAAGCTGGCGACCTTGATGAGGATCACAGCAGGGAGCGTTGTCAGGAGGATATTCACCACCTGCGGGCTCAGCCTCTCGTAACGGATCCAGAAGGCCGAGGCATAACTCAGCGCCAGGAGGATAACGTCACACAGGATGATTATCCAGAAATTCCTTCTCTTCAACAGCCACATGATACCATCCCCAACAGTACTGAATTCACGCATCACAATACATTGGTACCCAACAAATATATTGCCCTTAAGAATAGGAAAATAATTAATTTACAACTTTTAACAAGTATACTTTCATGACTTGTTATCCATTACACCAATAGAAAGCAAAAATGAACCACAAGTCCAGCATTATTCATTATGATTACATGGTGAACACACCCTGTACCCGATCGTCACCTCCCAGCCAGGCCAAAGACCTCCCGCACCTTCTCGACGATGAGGTGCATGTCATCCAGTGTTAACGTGGGGTGGACCAGAAACATCAGCGAGGTCTCCCCCAGCTCCCGGGCCACCGGAAGCCTCCCTCCGCCGGTCTCTCCACTCCCGCAGACCAGCCGGACCGGCTGTTTCCTGAATCCCTCCTCGAGGTACACCTCCGAACAGCTCCCCACACTGCATGGCACCCCACGTTCCGTGAGCTCGTGGAGGATACGGTCCCGGGACCATCCCCGCTTCAGTGCCTCTGTCCTGACAAAGGCGTAATATTTGTAATAGGAATGGTAGACTTCTTCCGGTGGAACCGTTGCCCGGAGGCCTGGAATTCCCTGAAAACCTTCATCGAGAACGCTTGCGTGCACTCTGCGCGTATCGACCCAGTGGTCCAGCTTCCCTAGCTGGATCCTTCCAATGGCCGCCTGCATCTCGGTCATCCGGTAATTGGTGCCGAAATCCCTGACGAGCCAGCGGAAACCGGGTGGGTGGTTGTTCCTGAAAGCCAGGTCGATATCTTTTCCGTGGTCCTTGAAGCTCCATGCCTTTTTCCACAGCCGCTCGTCATTCGTGGCGAGCAGGCCGCCCTCTCCGCCTGTGGTCATGATCTTGTCCTGGCAGAAGGAGAAGGCGGCCAAATCGCCGAAGCTCCCGGCAGCCCTTCCCCTGGAGCGGGCACCGTGGGCCTGGGCGCAGTCCTCGATGAGATAGATCCTGTGCTCATCACAGAGATGCCTGAGTTGGTCAAGCTCGCACGGCCAACCGGCGAGATGCACGGCGATGACGGCCCTGGTCCTGCCCGTTATGGCCCTTTCCACCAGGGACGGCACGATGTTCTGAGAGACAGGGTCCACATCTGCAAAAACCGGAAGGGCGCCGCTCAGGGCAATACAGCCTGCGGAGGCGACAAAGGTCCGCGGGGTGACGATCACTTCATCACCGGGCCCGATCCCGAGCACCCTCAATGCAAGATCGAGCGCGACGCTCCCGTTGGCCAGCGCCACCGCGTGCCTGACACCCAGATATTCCGCAAACTCATGCTCGAAGCTCGTGACCTCGGAGCCTGTCCACTGGTTGACCTGGCCGGACCTGAGAACACGCGTCACCGCCTGTATCTCGTCTTCAGCGAAATGAGGCCAGGGCTCAAACGACGGTTTTTCTTTCCGGTCCTTCACGGCTGTGCCTTCCGGGGGCAGCGGCCCTCCTGACTCTGCTGGATCTCACTCAACGACCTGATCTCCCTGCACCCCTGAGGAGTCTCCACCCCCTGATGAAGAGAGCGCTCCCTCCTGATCCGAATGGACGGCCGCCAGCACAGCCTCTTAGGACCGGCGAAATCCTTTGCCGGGTTGTCACCGACGTAGACGCATTCCCCGGGACTGCGCTTACCCTGCGCTTCCAGAAACGCCCTCGTATGCGGCTTCGAGTACCCTTCTCCCAGGTCGCTCGTCACGATGATCTTCTCGAAATATTCCCCTAAGCCCAGGGCCTGGATCTTGGCCCACTGGGAGACGGACGGGCCGTCCGTGACGAGCGCCAGCTCCTCCGGGCTCACTGCCTTCAGGAACGCCAGGGCATCGGGCTCCAGGGAAATGTCCGGCGAGTGGGCCCGGTAGAGCTTCACGAGAAGATCCACCATCTCTCTGCTATGCACCCCTAGCCCGCTCAGGGCCGCATCGAATATCGTTCCCCTCACGCCGTCCTGGAAAAAGCCCCAGGCCTTTTCGAAAAACCCATGGATGCCCCTGTCCTGCCTCAGCCATGCATCGATATGCGAGAAGCCGCTCCTGACATAGTCGGCTTCAAGATACAGCGTGTCGTCCAGATCCATGACATACAGCATGATCACCCGGCTCCCGTGAACACCGCCTCGTCGTAGCGCAGCATCCGGACTCCCTCATGCCAGTCGTTGTGGTAGTCGGGAATCATCCCGCAAATTTTCTGGAGGATCCACCTGGCAAAGGTTCCCCCCGCGTAATCGCAGATGGGATAGCCGCCGCCGAACCGGGCATTGACCTCGAATATCCTGACCTCACCTTCCTTCTCAAAGCCCTGGAAACACAGGGGGCCGTAGAAGTCCGGAAAGATCTCCCCGATCCTGTCCCCTATGTCCTTGAACCCGGGAACGCGTTCGGTCTGCGCGAAGCACACCTCTCCGGCCCTGACGAACTTCCTGAAATGGGGAACGCAGGAGACGCAGCCGTGATCGAAAAAGCAGTTCACCGTGAATTCGCGGCCCGTGCAGAGCTCCTGAACGAGGTACTGGTCGTGCTCGACCATGGCTCCCCGGAAATCCTCAGCGGAGTGGGCCACGGTGATGCCCACGCTGCACGACCCGGCCCTGGGTTTGAGGATCACGGGATACGACAGCGAGTCGATCTCTTCGGCAGCCTGACGGTATGTGGCGGTGTGGGGCGTCGGTATGCCCTTCTCGCGCAGGATGGCAACTGTTTCCTCCTTGTCCCGTGCAAACCGGATGAAATCCGGATTCCCTACCAGCACGGCCGTTTTAATGCCGGCAAAAAGGTCCTTGCCGAGGGAGTACACCGCCAGCTCCGTATCGATGGTCGGGATGATGAGATCCACCCTGTGACGGCTGCATATATCCATGACCGAACCGACAAAGGTCGGGTCGGTGCAGCGGGGGACCGCGAAGTGCCGGTCAGCGACCTGGCAGGCCGGGCTCCAGTCCGGACTGGCGTCGACGGCCATGACCTCCAGATCCACCCTGAGCTCCCGGGCCGCAGCCCTGAAGCAGTTTATCAGGGCAACCCTTCTGCCCGCTGAGGAGAACAGCACCCGGATCACTCGTCACCTTCCCTGGTGCCCATAAAGACCTCCATGGTGACCTCTTCCCCCTGATTAATCCCTTCCCGCAGAAGGACCTTCCAGAGGGTGAGCAGGATGATCCTCACATCGAGGGCCACGCTCACGTTATCCACATACCAGACATCGAGTCTGAACTTGTCCTCCCAGGATATGGCGTTGCGCCCGTTGACCTGCGCCCACCCCGTGATCCCCGGTTTCACCTCGTGCCTCCTTGCCTGCTCCGGAGTGTACCTGTCCAGATACTCCATGAGGAGCGGCCGGGGGCCCACGATGCTCATATCACCCTTCAGGACGTTGAGAAGCTCGGGGAGCTCGTCCAGGCTGGTGCTCCTGAGGAACCTGCCGAAGGGTGCGAGGCGTTTCGCATCCGGGAGGAGCGCGCCGCCCGAGTCCCTTGCGTCGGTCATGGTGCGGAACTTGTACAGCCTGAACGGCCTGCCGTGGAGTCCGGGCCTTGTCTGGGTGAACAGGACCGGGCGTCCCAGTTTGAGCCTGATGGACAGGGCGAGCACCAGGATGACCGGGGAGAAAAGCAGAAGGGCGACCACTGCCGTGATCATATCAAACAGTCTCTTCATGACCGGAACCTTCTCTCCACCCTCCCCATCAATCCTTTCTGCAGAGCATGAGGATCCCGCCCACGTTGATTCCGGTGGCCCTCATGAGGCACGCCGCAGCCAGACCGGCCATGCCCTTGACCACGTTCACCGCTGGACCGGAGACCATGTACGGCGATGCGATGTCTTCGAACACAAGATACAACCCTGCCCTTTCGATATATTTCCTGAGGGTGCCCGGAGAGAACTGGTACAGATGCTCGTGGGCATGCACCGATCCCGGGACCCCGGTGAGCGCCTTTTTCAGCCAGCGTCGGAAGAGGATGTACCGGGCATTGGGGACAGCGATGAAGAGAATGCCTCGGGGCTTCAGCAACCGGCTGCAGAATTCGATGGTCCCCTTGGGGTCCCTCACGTGCTCCAGCACGTACCACAGGGTGACCGCGTCGAAAGACGAGTCCTCGAATCCCGAATCTTCGAGGAAGCCGTTGCATACCCGGTGGGAAAGCTCGTCGCACGCGATCCTTCCCGCATAGGGCGAGGGCTCCACTCCGTATGCGTCCCAGCCTTTCTCCAGAGCCGCCTTCACGAACAAGCCCCTGCCGCAGCCCACGTCCAGAAGCCTTCTCCCACCGGTAACCCGGCCCACGGCCTCCAGCATCCTTTCGTGGTCTGCCGCGCTGACGTGCTCATCCAGGCAGTACGAGCCGCTCACCGTCTTGAGCTGATAGCTCTGTTCGCTGTAGAGCTCGGACAAAAACTCCTGGGACGGGGCCGGTATCGTTGCGATCAGCCCGCACGAAGGGCATTTCCTCACGGAAAAACGGAAGCCCGGGGCCGGCTGCTCGTCGAAGAGATGGTCCAGGCGGGTACCCCCGCAGAGATTGCATGCCCCCCCTTCGTGCCTGTCCGTCATGGCCTCTCCGACCGCCTTGTCAGACCATCTCGTGGATGACACGCTCAAAATCCCTAACCGTGGCGTTCCTGGAATAGTCCCGCACCACTGTCTCACGCCCCGAAGCCCCCATGGCCGCACAGGACGCCCTGTCCCTCGACAGCTGCTCGATCGCCGCTGCGATGGCTTCCGGGCTGTCGGGGGACACCACCAGACCGGCCCCTGCCCCCGTGACGATATTGCTGGCATACCCTTCGAAGTTGATGATGACCGGGAGCTCACAGGCCATGTAGTCGAGCAGCTTGTTCGGCAGCACGGTCTTGAACGTCGGGGCGTTGCGCAGGATCATGAGGCCTGCGTCCGCGGCGCCGATGGCCGCTGCAACCTCTTTCTTGGGCACTGGGTCTGCGAACACGAGATTGGTGAGCCGATATTCCTCTGCCATCGAGACGAGCTGCTCCTTCTCCTTACCATCCCCCAGCAGGACGATGGACACTGACTCATGGTCCCGCAGGATGTGCGCTGCCTTCACCAGCATGTCGATCCCGTTGGCGTTGCCGAAGGAGCCGGCGTATATGGCCACGAACTTACCTTCCAGACCGTACTTCCTGCGGAAAGAACCGTCCGCCTTGTCCGGCGTCAAATAACCCAGGTCTGCCCCGTGGCGGACTACCCGCATCTTATCCCGGTCAAAACCCCTCTCCACCAGCGAGTCCCTGATCCCCTCTGAGACCGGTACGATGCGGCAGGCAGCCCGGTAAGCGAACCGCTCGAGGAACTCCGCCACCCGGATGAGGACGGGGTTCTTCAGGACACCGGCCGTCACGGCGGACTCAGGCCAGATGTCTCGCACCTCGAATGCCAGGGGACATCGCTTGAACAGGCTGATGACGAACCCGGGTATGACCACCGTGAGCGGCGGCGAGGTCACGTAGACCACGTCCGCCTTCTGCCTCAGGCCAACCCACGTAGAGAGAAGCATGAAGACGAGGAATCCCAGCACCCGATGCAGAAAGGTCTTGTGGTACTGGAAGACCGTGTCAACCCAGATGACGTCGATGCCGTGAATGTTCTCCCTCTGGACGAGCCTCTTCTCGAACCTCTTCCTGCTGTCGCTTGAATGGTAGTTGCCCGATCCGGTTATCATGGTCACCCGGTGTCCCTGGTTGATCATGTGAAGCGAGTTCTGGTACGACCGCAGCCCCCCGAACTGGTCAGGGGTTTCGAAGTACTGGTGTATGTAGACAATATTCATGGCTCAATCCCGTCTCCAGCCCAGCCGGGAGGATGCGAACGCATCGGTGGCGAGATGGTCCTCGTTCCCTCCCCGGTAGTCGGCTTTTCTGAGAATCATCCTTTCTGTATCCCATTCAATCTCCAGTGTCACCCGCCATTTACCCCCTGAGAGTGAAGCGACCTTGTCATCGTCCCAGGTGATTTCGCATGGAGACGGCCCCAGCAAGGTCCAGAACACGACCCTCACACCCCGGGTCTCCAGGCTCAGGGAGAGCGCCGGTTCGCGGCATGTGTAACCGT
>ERZ795031.2726-NODE-2726-length-16391-cov-4.909953_pt1 | contig 16391 bp, 12 predicted proteins | sample MGYA00375123_ERZ795031 | MGnify/ENA primary metagenome ERZ795031 (study PRJEB30166, sample SAMN05720159) | activated sludge metagenome | isolation source: anaerobic digester from wastewater treatment plant | place: USA | collected 2015-04-21 ... | reverse complement strand
AGACAATAATTCGAAGAGGATTTTCTTGCGCTATCATTACCGCTGCGGCCAAAAAATAGCCGACTTCGCCAATAATCGTTTCTATGATGGCAAATTAATCCTCAAGAATAATCTTCCTGGAGAGCTGCGATACATCGATGTCAAAAATGTCTATGACGCAAATAATCGAAACGCCTATGTGGCGGAGGCTCGCGCCATCGCCAAAACGATAATCGAAGGCAAATATACTGATGTTGGCATCGTCACGCCGTTTGTCAATCAGGCTCGCCTAATTAATCGCGCTCTTCGTAAATACGGCATCACTGACGTGACAGCCGGCACCGTTCACTCGCTTCAGGGTGCCGAGCGGAGCACAATCATCATGTCATCGGCAATTTCTTTAAGGACCGCCAAGAAAACGATGAAGTGGCTTGAAAATAATCATGAACTTATTAATGTTGGAATAACGCGAGCAAAGAATACATTTATTTTTGTTGGCGATAAACTGGCCATTGATGCCTTGAGCCAAGATAATACATCTGACTTAAAATCGTTATCAGATTATGTACATAGTAATGGTGAGATTAAAGTCATACCTAGCGATGTTACCATCATCACCGACTTCTCGAACGATTCAAGGGCTGAAAAGGATTTTTTTGAGACGATATCCCCATATTTTCAAAGTCGCTACAATAAATATGATGTAACAAGAAACGTTCCTGTCAAAGAAGCCATCAAAGCCATCAGCGAAGAAGACCTCTCATTAATCGGGAATAAAGAATTCGATGTCTTGATTCGCGTTAAGCCACCTCTTTCGCGCACATTTAAACCAATCATCGTTTTTGAAATTGATGGTGGTGAACATGTTGGGCAGTCCAAGGTCGCCAAAAGAGACCGCGAAAAAGAGCTTGTCTGTAAAAAATATGGCATTAAGTTAATCAGAATTTCTAATAACAAAGTTAAAGACTATGAATTGATTATCTCAATGTTTGAAGTTCTTTGCGGAGAAACAGAAGACCTGAAAATTAGCCTATTCGATTATGGCCTTGAATCAGCGGATAATTAAGGCGGCTAAATGATATGCAATAATCACAAGGAGGGAATGTTATGATTCAACAATTGACCAAAGCAAGGGAATTAATCCCAAATATAAAAAAAGGAAGCAAAGTCGATAGCACCTCTGAGCTTTACGACATAATAGTCAGACAACTTCCTAATGAAATCCGAGACAGTCTGCGAACTGGAGAGTACACAGTTACTGGCTCAATTGGTAAAGGCATAATGACAACGCATCCATGGATATCAATTTTGAATCCTGAGATAACGACCACGACTCAACAAGGGCTCTATGTCGTCCTTTTATTTAATTCGTCTTTCAGCGCTTTTTATGTTTCCCTAAATCAAGGAATAACATATTTTGATAGCAAATATAGAAGCAAAAAATATGAATACGCCAATAAAGTAGCTAAATATTTCCAGGAAGAATTGGGCGATATATACAGCGTGTCATATAAACCAATAAATTTAGAGACCAAAAGAGGAACATTAGCATACGGCTATGAGCAGACAAATATAGCATCAAAGCGGTTTGAGATAAACGCTTCTTTAGACGCTGACTCAGTAAAAGCAGCGATAAAAGAATTTGTAGATATTTATGACGTAATACATCAGCACATGCTTCCCGGAAAAAAGTATGAAGAACTCGTTGAGTCTATCTTATTTAGCGAAAACGAAGCTTTTGTAGATGTTGAAAAAGCCGTTCAAGATATTAAAGACGCTATAAGCAAAGAAATACGAGTGCCTTCAGGAGTAAAACAAAAGCTGATCCTTATGACTCCAGGCAAAGAGCGCTCAAATAAATTTAACAAATTATCGATGCCCATCGTCAAAAAAACTGACTGGATAGAAAAAGCTCGTGAAGATGCCATCACCGGCGCTCTTGGCGAACTTTTGATACTTCAACACGAACAGGAAAGGCTCAAAGCGATTGGCCTTGAAGAATATGCCGATAAAATAAAGCATGTAAGCATCGACTCTGATTCGATAGGATACGATATAAAGTCATATGACACCGACGGAAACGGTATCGTCAAGGAACTTTATATTGAAGTAAAAACAACAACTCTTAATCGAGATGTAAATTTCTATGTTTCTCGTAACGAGTTAGACAAGTCACACGAGCTTAAGAAAAATTATGCCGTTTACCGCGTTTATGGATGCAACGACATTAATCCTAAATTTTATGTTGCTAAGGGGCCAATCGAAGATAATTTTTATCTTGATCCGGTGACGTATAGCGCTAAGTATAAATACTGTTTACAGTAAAATACGAAAGCTAGTTTCAGAACAATTGGTCGTATCATTGAATGCGGAAATAATAGAATTAGTTTGAAATTTTGTAATGTTCCTCGGGCGCGCGCTCGTATTATTCGTATCATTATAGGATATTCGTTCCTATAACCCCTTTTCCGCGGCCATTTATGACATGATATAGAAAAATAAATTATGACGTTACATCCAATAGTAAAATGGGCTAGCGGCAAAACTCAAATATTAGAAAAAAATCAAAGTAAGAACGCCACGAAAATTTAAGACTTTTTGTGAACCCTTTGTAGGCGGTGGGTTCTCATTTTGGCTGTGCAACCCAAAAGCGACCCTTCTTGAAAATGATAACATACAATTCAATTAGAAGGTTTAGCGTTCTTGAGGATTATCTTAAGAGTTGCCAAATCGTTTTGCCTGACATTTATATATATAAAATAGTGAGGTCAAAGATCTAATTGCTTAAATAATATAAAAAACCAACCGATCAGCGGTTGGCTTTTAGAATAAAACCACTTATTAGATTTTCATCGCCACATCCCACGCTCTCCAAATGACCGTGCGGAGGTTTCCGACGCTCACGCAGTCACCGACAAGGTGGATGTTTTTGCCTTTAGTAACTAAAGGCGCAGGATTGTAGCCAACCGATACGAGGACATTATCGGCTTTGATCTCAAAGGACTTTCCGTCTTTATCAATCGCCACGATGCCGTCGTCTTTGACTTCCGCCAGTTTGGTTTCGAGATAAACCGGAACATTGTGTAGGGCAAAGTATTCTCTTAAGAACGAACTATTAGCTAGGCAGACGCCCTTAACGGCAATTAAGTCGTTTTTCATTTCGACGATAATCGGTTTCTTGCCTTTGAGATGTAAGTCATAGGCGACTTCGCAGCCGGTTAGGCCTCCGCCGATGACGATGACGGTTTCGCCGACTTTCTTTTCCCCAGTCAGGTATTCTTTGACTTCACTCGTCTTTTCAAAACCCTTGACCGGTATCCGTTTCGGCTTTGAGCCCGTCGCGATGATATATTCCACGGCAGGAATCGAACTTAAGTCTTTAACCTCGGTGTTGTATTTAACTTCGATACCCAAGTCTTTGATCTCTTTTTGATACCATTGAACTAAAGCCTTTTCTTTATCCTTGAATGAAGGATTAGAAGCATAGACAAAGACGCCACCTAAGACATCGCTCCTTTCGTAGATGGTCACCTTGTGACCTCTAAGATGAGCAACACGCGCGGCTTCCATGCCGCCGATTCCGCCACCGATGACGGCGACGTTCTTAACCTTCTTAGCTTTGCTAATATGGTATTTACTTGATTGCATCGTCTCGGCGTTAATCGCGCAGCGTGACATATGGATTGTGTCATGCAAGTCCTGATCATTTGCGACCCCCTTATAATGGGCCATATTAAAGCAGCCGTTATGGCAGGTGATGCACGGACGAATCTTATCTTCCTTACCTTCCATTAACTTGGTGACCCATTCGGCATCCGCCAGGAACTGACGAGCGACGCCCATGCCGTCTAAACGACCTTCTTTAATTGATTCAGCGGCAGCATCGGGTTCCATTCTGCCGGCGGCCACGACCGGAATCGTGACGAACTTCTTGATGTGTTCAACATCTTCGAGGTTGCAGTTATGGGGCATATATCCCGGGGGATGCGACCAGTACCAGGCATCATAAGTGCCGTTATCGCAGTTGAGCATGTCGTAACCGGCATCCTGTAAATACTTCGCGGCCTTTTCGCTCTCTTCCATATCGCGTCCGACTTCGGTGAACTTCTCGCCCGGCAAAGCGCCGGAACGGAAACCTTTGGTTTTCGAGACGACCGAATAGCGGAGGCTGACCGGGAAGTCATCGCCGCATTCTTTCTTAATGGCTTTGACAACCTCGACCGGGAAGCGGTAGCGGTTTTCAAATGAACCGCCGTAATCATCGGTTCTCTGATTTGCGTATTTTAAGGTAAATTGATCGAGGACATAGCCTTCGTGGACGGCGTGGACTTCAACGCCATCGACACCGGCATCTTTACATAGCTTAGCGGTCTTGGCATAGGCCTCAATTATTTGATTAATCTCTTTGATAGTAAGCGCCCGCGAGGGAACCTTATCCGACCAGCGGTTGGGGTTGGGGCTTGGAGCGGCGGTCATGTAATCGATATCGAGGACCGGCTTCGCCAAGACTTTTAAAACTTTGTTTGAGCCGAGCATCTCCATGACATGCGAGATGGCCAGTGAACGGCCAAATCCGGCCGTTAACTGAATAAAGAGTTTCGCGCCGGTCTTATGGTATTCGTCCATAAAGGGTTTTAATTTCTTAAAGGCCCCTTTACTCTTGTAGAGCCATTGCCCGCCCATCGGATTTTTAAGCGGAGCAATGCCCGGCAAAATGAGTCCGACATTGTTCTTAGCTCTTTCGAGCAAAAACTTCGCGGCTTCTTTGTCAAGGTGATGTGGCTCCATCCAACCGAAAATGGAGGTTCCACCCATCGAGGTCATGACGATGCGATTTTTGATTTCGACATTGCCAATCTTCCATGGTGTAAAAAGCGGCTTATAAATTTCTTTCATAACTATTCCCCTTTGCTTTAATTGTATGCCAAGAACGCGTTACATTGGTAATAGTTATTGATGAAATCATCGCAAAAGTGCCTTGAACAATATATCAGCGAGTGTCAATATTAAGGTAAAGGTAGGTAGATATATGTATGAACCAAAGATGAAATTAACCGCTGAGCAGCAGGATATTTTAGCTGGTAAGCAAGGCGAGATTAAAGCCAAGATCATGGAGACAATCGTCATGTTCGGCGACATCTTTGAAGCGCCGCGCCTCGTGCCCGTCACCCATCATGATGGTCACTTGGTGACATCATTTGGCATTGGGCTTCTTAAACCCTTATTTAAAACGATGGACCGCCTTAATGAAGCCGATATTAAAACCATAGGCAAGTTCACCGTCGATCCCCGCCCCCTCGACTATCAGAATGTCAAAGTCAATCTCTTGGAGCGCCTCGTCTTCTCCAAGATTCTTTATAGCCAACAGAAGCGTTACGAAGAACAACTTCATAAAGCCGGTCTAAGAAACGAAAACGCCTTTACATGTGCCTGCTATCTTGATGAAGTCGGTAACATTCCTAAGTATGGCGATATCCTCTCCTGGGCCGAGAGCAGTGCGGTGGTCTACGCTAACTCGGTGCTGGGCGCAAGGTGTAACCGCAACAGCGGCATGCTCGACTTATTCGGTTCGATCCTCGGCTTGGTTCCGGAATTCGGTTTCATCACCGACGAAGGCAGAAAAGCCTCCTGGAAAGTAATCATCAAAACGAGCAAAGTCCCCGAAGCCCAAATCTTAGGAAGCGCGATCGGCATGAAAGTCATGGAAGATGTTCCTTATATCATTGGTCTTGATAAGTTCTTGGGAAGTGAACTCGACGAAGCCACGCGCGGATACTTAAAAGATTTTGGAGCGGCGACCGCCTCCAATGGCGCGGTCGGCCTCTATCACATCGATAATCTGACTCCCGAAGCTAAGAAGCTCGGACCAAGCCTGATTAAAGAAGATGCGAAGGAATATGTTATCGATGATGCCGAACTAGAACGCGTTTATAAGTCATATCCGATTATGTGGAAGAAGAAAGATAAAGAAGGAAACCTCGTCTTTATCGGCTGCCCGCATTTAACCTTTAAGCAGATTAACGACTGGACCGATAAGATTGTCGACGGTCTCAAAGAAACCGGGCGCAAGAAAGTCAAAGTCAGGACGATTATGACGACCGCCCCCGATGTCTTGGCAAAGTTTAAAAAGACACCCAAGTACGAAGAACTGCTGGCCACCGGCGTCAAGGTCGCCTCCATCTGTCCTTTGATGTACACCAACAATCCTCTTACTAAAGTAAGGAGAATCATGACGAGCTCGAATAAACTGAGAACCTATTCGATTGCCCGTTATTATAAAGACCAAGAGATTCTGAATTATCTCGTCGGAAAGGCGGTTAACTAGCATGAAGGAATTCAAAGGAAGAGTCATCGCTCCCGGCTACTTTAAAGGCGAAGCCGTCGTCTCTCACCAGGGCGTCAATACTTTGGCAACTTTCCAAAAAAGCGCCTTAAAGAACGCCAAAGAAGTTTTGGTCTCCGATCAAAACAATCCCGACATCTACGAAAAGAACATCACCGGCAAAGCTTTATGCTTACCGATCACAATTGGTTCCACAACCGGCGGTCTCGTCATTCAGACCGTCTGTTCGATGGGCATCAATCCCGCTTGCTTCCTCTTTAGCGAACATATTGATAGTCTGGCCGCAAGCGGCATCGTCCTCGCCCGCATCTGGGAGGAGAGCAATGTCATCGCTATCGATAAACTCGGAAAAGAATTTTTGGAAACCGTTAAGACCGGCGATCTTTTGGAAGTCAAAGAAGACGGAACCGTCGCCATCCTATAAAGTCATAGATCAACATTAGCTTTATTAATTTTGCTATAGAATAGCAAACAAATGTATGTTAATGAAGCGGCCGCACATCTTCGCGGCTGCTTTTTTGATATCTTGTTGACAGTCGTTTTTTGGCATGTTAATTTTAAATCGTAAGGTGTGAGCAATCACTCACGAGATATATAAGGAGATAAGCATGGCCTATAATGGTTTCGGCATCGATCAATACCTGGATGCAACTTTAGTCACCAAACAATTAGATGAATTAATTAAAAAACCGGTCTACTCCATCAAGAAAGAGCATCTCAACGACTATGTCGAAAACTACTTTAACAAAAAATGCCTTAAATCTAAGGAAATGATCGGCCTCGCCAAAGAAATCATTCCCGGCGGCGTCCAGCACAACTTAGCCTTTAATTACCCCTTCCCCATCGTCGTCACCAAAGCCGAAGGCGCGAAACTTTACGATATCGACGGCAATGAGTACTTTGACCTCCTCCAGGCCGGCGGACCGACCATCATCGGCAGCAACGACCCCGCCGTTAGAGATAAAGTAATTGAATTACTAAATACATGCGGACCTTCAACTGGTCTCTTTCACGAATACGAATATAAACTGGCCAAGAAGATTTCCGAGATGTTTCCATCCGTGGAACGCTTTCGCATGCTCGGTTCCGGAACGGAAGCGTGCATGGTGGCCGTTCGCATCGCCCGCCTAAAAACAAAGCACAAAAACATCCTTAAGATGGGTGGCGCCTATCACGGCTGGTCCGATCAATTAGCCTATGGCCTGCGCGTACCCGGCACAAAGGGCATCATGGCCAAAGGCATTCCCGGATTTGTCTTTAAACACACCAAGGAATTTTTCCCCAATGACTTAAAAGATTTGGAAAGAAAACTGCGCCTTAATAAATTAAGCGGGGGCACGGCTGCGATCTTCATCGAACCGGTCGGACCGGAAAGCGGCACGCGACCGTTATCAAAAGAATTTATTCAAGGCACGGAACGCCTTGCCAAAAAATACGGCGCTTTGCTCATCTTCGACGAAGTCGTCACCGGCTTTCGAATCGGACAAAGCGGCGCGCAGGGTTATTTCGGCGTCGATCCCGATCTGACTATTTTTGGGAAAATCGTCGCTGGCGGCTATCCCGGCGCGGGTGGTGTCGGCGGTCATAAAGATGTGATGGCCTATTTAGGGGCCGGACTTGACTCCTCGGGCAAGAAAGTTCCCAAGGCCTTATGCGGCGGCACGCTCGCGGCCACGCCGATATCATGCGTCGCCGGCTACTACACACTATGCGAAATTCAAAAACGGAACGCCTGCGAAATCGCAGGAAAAATGGGCGACCGGCTGACTAGAGGTTTACAAGCATTAGTAAAGAAATACGATTTGCCGTTTGTGGTTTTTAACCAAGGCTCCATCGTCCACCTCGATAATGCGGGGACGATGCACTTTGTCATCAACTGGAAAAAGCCGTGGACGATACCGAGCATTTTAAAAGAGACCGGCATTCGCCAGAAAGAGATGGAACATATGGGCGCGGCCTATATGGCCGAAGGTCTCGTCACTTTAGCCGGAACAAGGCTCTACACAAGCGCAGCCTACACCGAAGAGATGATCGACGAAGTCTTAGTCCGTTTTGACCGCGTCTTTGCCAAATGCGGCAAGTTAGGAGAATAATCATTCTATGGATGAACGCCTCCAAAAAGCCCGTGAACTCGTCATTGAAGCCGGCTTAAAACTCGTCAAGTCAGGCTTGGTAACCCGGACATGGGGCAACATCTCGGCGCGTGTTTCCGACGCGCATTTTGTCGTCACGCCCAAAGGGCGGGCCTATGACACTTTAAAACCGAGTGATATCGTCTTAATGAAGATTGACGATTGCTCTTACGAAGGCGACATCAAGCCTTCGAGCGAAAAGGGCATTCACGCCGCCGTTTATAAATACCGCAAGGATGTCAATTTTGTCATTCACACGCATCAGCTAAACGCTTCAATCTTAAGCGTCCTAGGCGAAGGTTTTAATGTCGCTAAAGAAGAGAGAAGTTTATTGGGTGACTATGTCCCCAATGCTGCCTATGGCATCTCTTCGACGAAGAAGCTCGCCAGGAATGCCGCGAAGGTCATAAGAGATAATCCTGGAAGTACGGCGTTTTTGCTTCGCTCGCATGGCGCGCTAAGTGTCGGTGCCTCGATGGAAGAAGCCTTTAACCGCGCCTTTGCTTTAGAACGCTCTTCCGAAAAGGAAATATACCGGCTGACAGATGTCGGCTCTTTCGAAGAGCTCAGAAATAAATACATTCGCGAATTTGTCAAAGAAGTAAATTATACTCCTAAATCATTTGCGGATATCAGTCTTCCTGAAGATGTCACCGCGCTTAGCAAATCGCAGCACATCATCTATGATGATAGCCCTGATTTCGCCGCCGTCAGCGCGACCGGAAAAACAATTTATCCGTATATCGATGATGTCGCCCAGATCGTCGGCGTTTCCGTTCGGTGCGGAAAAATAGAAGAAGCCGTCAAGAACTTAAAAGGGCGCAGCGCCGCCCTCGTTAAAGGCGCCGGCGCGTTATGCTTAGGCGTTGACGAATACGAAGCTCAGGCGGTGTCGATGATCCTTCATAAGCAGTGCCTGGCGGCGATGCTCGTCGCCTTGACAAAGAAGGGTCGTTCACTCGGTCAAATCGACAGCTGGCTGCAAAGAATTGTTTATACTCGAAAATATTCCAAATTAAAAGGATAGGAGCATAACCATGTTACAAAAACTGACTTCCGAAAAAATCGACGCGATTCTCGAGACGGGAATCAATGAGTTTGCCGAACATGGTTTAGACCGCGCGAATATTAATGTCATCGCCAAGAAAGCCGGCATCAGCGTCGGTGTCCTTTATAAATATTATAAAGACAAGGAAGTTTTCTTTCTGGCCTGCCTCGACAAGAGCCTGGTCGTCCTCGACCAGGTCATCAGCGAAGTCCTGATCGGCGAAGCCAAGCTTTTAAAGCGCGTCGAAAAGATTGTTCGCGCGGTGCAAAAATATAGTCGTAAGCACGTTAATTATACGAAGATGTACAACTCGATAACGGTCGGAAGCAACAAGCGCTTCGCCCCCGAACTCGCTAAGCGCATCGAGGGGATGACCTCACAGGTGTACAGCCAGTTCATCGCTAATGCGATGCAGGAAGGCGATATTCGCCAGGATATCGATCCGGCGATGTTTGCTTTCTTCTTTGACAGTTTACTGATGATGATGCAGTTTTCGTATAGCTGCGAATACTATATGGAACGCTATAAAATCTTCTGCGGCGATAGCATCTTAAAAGACGACGAAAGAGTCGTTCAGGAGTTTTTAAAATTTGTCGAATCAGCCTTTACTTTTGATCGCAGTGAAATCACACATAAACCAAAGTAGAGAAACGAGGTAAGTGCGCATGAAATATGTCATCGCCTACGACATCGGGACGACAGGAGTCAAAACCTGCCTTTTCGGCATCGATAAGACAATTACATTAATTACGAGCGCCCATCAGGGCTATGGCCTCTACTTACTTGATAATGGTGGCGCCGAACAGGATGTCGACGAATGGTGGCAGGCGATGGCCAAGACGACCGCCGAGCTCTTTAAAAAATGCGCGGTCTTGCCAGTCGATATCGCCGGCCTTTCCTTCTGCTCGCAGATGCAGGGCCTCGTCTTGGTCGACGAACAAGGCAAAGCCTTACGCCCGGCGATGAGCTATATGGACCAAAGATCGAAGCAAGAGTTAAAAGAAGGGATGGGGGGAGGCCTGAAATTCGAAGGTGCGAATCTCATTAAACTTTTAAAAAGCCTGATGATAACCAAGGCCGCCTCATTAAGTGTCAAAGATCCGCTTTGGAAATATAAGTGGGTCGAAAAGAATGAACCCGAAGTATTTAAAAAAACGCATAAATGGCTAGATGTCAAAGAATATCTCATCGCCCGGGCGACAGGCCGCTTTATCATGACGCCCGATTCGGCCTATTCGACTTTTCTTTATGACACCAGAAAAGGTCGCGAAGGCTGGAGCAAAGTCCTGTGTGATACCTTTGGCGTCAATAGGAATCATCTGCCGGATATTATTAAAGCCACCGACACCGTCGGAGGGTTGAGCAAAGAAGCCGCCCGCGATTTAGGTCTAATCGCCGGCACGCCCGTCTTTGGCGGAGGCGGTGACGCGACGCTGATCGGCATCGGCGCAGGCGCCGTCAATGTCGGCGAGACGCACATCTATTCCGGGACATCGGGGTGGGTGTCGACCATCCTCGACAAGCAAGTCGTCGACATCGAAGCGATGATTGCCTCAGTCGTCGCTCTTGAAGCGGACCGCTTTAATTATTTTGCCGAGATGGAAACGGCCGGCAAGAGCCTCGAATGGGTCAAAGACCATCTCGCTTTAGATGAGATCGGCATCTACCTTGAAAAGAAAGATATCACCTGCGACAAAGAAAAACTGTATACGAGTTTATATGATTATTTGACGGAGACAATCACTAAAGCCGCGCCCGGTTCCGGTGGTGTCATCTTCACGCCGTGGCTGCACGGAAACCGCTGCCCGTTTGAAGATCCCAATGCTGCGGGTATGTTTTTCAATATTCGCCTGGAAACCGGAAAAACCGAACTGATAAGGGCGGTTTTAGAGGGAATTTGCTTTCATCTAAGGTGGATGCTCGAATGCCAGGATAAGAAGATTAAGACCTCCAATCCGATTCGTTTTGTCGGCGGCGGAGCTCTCTCTAAAGTCACAAATCAGATGCTGGCCGATATCACGGGCAGGACGATTGAAGTCGTCGAAAATCCCCAGAATGTCGGCGCGGTCGGGGCGGCGGCTGTCATCGGCGTCGGCCTCGGAATAATTAAGGAAATCAAAGAGATTAAAAACTTTATTCCCGTCATCGGCGTCTACACGCCTAATCCCGCCCTAAGCGCTGTTTATGATAAGAATTACTTGGTCTTTAAGAAACTTTATAAAGCGAATAAACTTTTGTTTAAAGAACTAAATGCATAAGCAAAGGAGCAAGTTATGACTGCAGAACGCAAAAAAGATTTAATTCGGGCTTTGAAGTTTTTCCTCTTCTCGGTATCCGCCGGAGTCGTTCAGATTGCGTCTTTTACTCTCCTGAATGAAGTGATCTTTGTCGACGGCGGTGACTTTGGCTATTGGTTCTCGTATCTCGTCGCTTTGATCTTATCGGTCATCTGGAACTTCACTTTTAACCGCCGTTTCACTTTTAAGTCCGCGGCCAATGTTCCAATCGCCATGCTCCTCGTCTTCGCTTTCTATGCTGTCTTCGCTCCGCTATCGACCTTGCTCGAGTGGTGGCTCTGCGATTTAAACGGCTGGAACGAATATCTGGTTTTGGCCATGAACATGGTTTTGAACTTTGTAACTGAATTCTTATATCAAAGATATGTCGTCTTCCGTAAGTCGCTTGACACGAATGCCGTCGCCGAAAAAGACAAAGCGAAAGCAGAACACGCTTCTGAAGACAGTGAACCTAAATAATTTATTTAGCGACGATAATTAGCTTAGTGGTCGGCTCGACGAGCAGATAGACTTTCGCGTCGAGATTTTCGCTGAAGAGTTTGACGTTGTACTGATGGAGATCGTTTTTGTCTTCGTTGACGATGCCGATGACGACATAGGGGTCATTCGGGTTTTGCTCATAGAAGGAACGGACGAGATGGGAAGGCGTCTCAAAGACATATTGTTTTTTCTCGTCAAAGGAAATGAGTTCGGAAGCTTCGTGAATGTACATCTCATAGGATTCTTCATCTGATGATTCTTCATCATAAGTAAAGAGATCTTCGATAAACGGGTAGAAGACGGGGTTTTTGCTCGTCTGCGAGATGATGCGGCTGATATAGCGATTTGTCAGAATCGAATATTTGATGCCGTATCGGGTCGTAATCTGGGCATTGCGGGGATTGACTAACTCGATGATTAACGATGTCTCGCTTTCTTTGGCGGCCTGCGAAATCTTTAAAAGATTGGTGATGGCTCTGGAGTCGGGATCGCCTGTGGCATTATCAGCTCCGGCGGCGAGAAGAATAACCTTGCTGTAACGGCCTTGGCGAACCTCCTGAATAATTGCTTCGCTGATATCGTCTTTTTGTTCGACGTGGATTTTATTGCCGCTGTCGAGGGTATATTTCTGAAGGCTGTCGACGATGAAGTAACGCTTGTCGTTATCGCCGATGATCAAGACGTCGCGGTGGCAAAGCGGCGATTGTCTCTCCTCAAATTTTAACTTGACCAAAGCCGGAAGCTCGCCATCATCATCGCGCCTGATGGCGACATCTTTTTGATTGTCGGCCATGATCAGGAGATGGTCTTCGCCGTTAATCGTCTTGCGAAAGACGGGCAAAGCACGGGAATGGTGTTTGAGGTAATCGGAAAGCGGCTCGCTCGTTTTTTCGGTGTAGAAATCCGCGCCGCTGAAGCCGAGCAGCTCGCCGTAGATATCGCTTAAATAGGGAAAGACCATCGTCTGGGCGATGATGAAGCCCATGATGGCGGTTTGATTGATAAAGACGACTTTGCCGCTTTCGTGGCTGCTGTTTCCGGTAAAACCGGATTTAATCAATTCATCGGTCTTCGCATCTGAAACTTCGACGACGACCGTCTGCTCTTTGGTCGGCTTTAAAAGCATTAATATTTTCAAGACATCGATGTCGTTATCACTTGGCGATTCGTATTTATTGGCGTTGAGGACGATGATGCTCCTGGCGCGTGTGACATCGGCCCAGTCGAGATCTGCCCCGGACAAAGGATCGCCTTGCAGGACGAAGTAACGGAGCTTTCGGCCCGGGTTTTTGATGCCGTTATTAAAAAAGCTCTCTTTGATGGCTTTTTCCGCCTCGGCGCGCGGTTTGTCGGAGAGGATGACGACGGTCGTCGGTTCGGTGTCGTGATAGTAGCTGACGAGGATTTCACCGACTTCGCTGCTCCAGTTAAGAATTAAGATATGGTTGCTGACGCGGAGCTTGCCGGTGCCGCTTCGAATCGTGTCGAGAAAGTCCATCAGCAGAGCCGAGAAGAAAGCGATGATGCCGCCGTTTAGGCTCACCATGGCCGTCAGGACGACGACCATCGAAAGAATTTTAACGCCGTCATTTCCTTCATTGCTGTAGAAGCCGGGATCGAGAAACCAGGTGATGGCCAGTGTCGAAAAGGCATCCCAAACATTCGCGTATCCTCCGATAGCAAAATAGACGATTAATGTCGCCACAATCATTAACAGCACATTAAATGAAATTAATATAAGTAGGAAAAATAAGCGCGGATGCTTGTGGCGAAGATGGTTTAAGTTATTCATAATAACGCCCCTATTGATAATACGAATTAGTTTTATTGTAATACTACATCTTGAAGACTGTATATATGACTTGCGAATAATTGTGGTGCTAAACGACAAGTTTTGAATTTGCCCGGCCCGTCAGACTCGATAATCGCATAAATCTCGCCGAGTGTCGGTATTCCGCGCCGAATCAAAAGATAAAGGGCACGGAATTTTTTCCGTGCCCTCTTTGCATTTGCATGAACATCCTTCTGTATCGAAGGCAGTTATTAAAATCAACGCTTTTGAAAGGTGATGATTTCGCGGTTTTTAATGACGCCCTCCTCGATGTCGACGGCTTTCTCGAGAATTTTATTTCCGCGATATGTGTCGTGATCAAGGATGTATTTCAAATAAGGCATTACAGCTTTGCCAATCTCATAAGAGGCATCCCGATAAAAGAGGCTGGGGCTATGATCGACGCCATAATAGACAACTTTTCCAACGTTAAAAAGCGGTTCACTGAATGATGTCGGTTTAGCGAATTCAAAACCCATGCCGGCATCGCAGCTAATATCGATTATCAAAAGCATCTTCTTGATTTTCAAGGCTTCCTGGCTGGTCATAAACACGATTGGCTTCAGGGGGTTTTGCAATATGCAATTGACGATGATGTCATATTGGGAAAGTTCTTCAAAAGGCGCTTTCCCCTCCATCGTCACGCGACCGTTTTCCGAATGATATTTTTTAAATACTAGTCGGCTGTCATCAACCTTGATTTGCGAACGGCTGCGCCGCGAATAGACGCTGATTTGCTCCGCCCCCAAGCCGAGGAGGGCTTTGATGGCGCCTTTACCCGTCGATCCATAGCCGATGACGGCGACTTTTTTCTTGTTGCCGTATAAGCCGGCCGTCATTCCGATCAGCGACAAGCTATGAACGACAGAGGCAACGCCGGCCACCTCTCTATTGCGGTAAAAGATGCTTTGTTCTTTCCCATCCTCGTTTGGCGTAATCATTTGCTCAAAAGCTATAAGCGTCATTTTTTTATTGATGGCGAGGTCGACGATGCTCGGCGTTTGCACATAGTGCAAAGCGCCCCATAAAATCTGGTGTTCGCGGAAATATAGATAATCATCGGGAACCGGCTTATGGAGAATGACTAAGTCGACCTCATTAAAGATATCTTCGCGCTTTGCGGTCTTAATTAAATCTTTCGGCAAAGTCTCGAGTCCGGGATAACCTTCTTCGAATATTATTTTATGCAAGTGCTCCGGCTTGAGCTCCGTCAGCTGCCTGGCGTGAACCGGATAACGCTTTTCCTTTTTCTTGTTTGACGTGTGAATTATTCCTACCTTCATGTACTGGCCTCCTTTGCCATCTGCGGCTTATCGGTAAACGAAAAGCGGCATCCTCGATAATAAAGTTATTATAACAGGATGTTGCTTTTAAGCGAAAAAGCGAGGCCACTCTCTGATTGCATCCTTAGGATGGGGTCTTTGATGGCGAAGTTTGAACAATCTGCAAAGGGGAATGTTTTGGCATATCTAATCGTTGCAGTTCCTAACCATAATTATCCTAATTAAAAAACACGGCTTCGGTGTCAAAAGCGGAAGTCGTGTTATATAAGCGATAATGGTAATTATTCTTTGATGTGTCCGGCATCAACTTTAATGATGCGCGTCGCCACTTGGTGGGCGAATTCCATCTCGTGCGTCACGATGACCATCGTCATCCCTTCGCCAGCGAGGAGCTTGATGGCCTGGAGGACTTCTTTGGTCATCTCCGGATCCAGGGCGCTGGTCGGTTCGTCAAAGAGCATGATTTCCGGATTCATGCACAAGGCGCGGGCGATGGCGGCGCGCTGTTTCTGGCCGCCGCTTAGCTGCGGAATCTTAAATAAGATGCGGTCGCTCAAACCGACTTTTGCGAGGTTGAGGCGCGCGATGCTTTCGGCTTCCTTGCGCTTGCGCTTTAAGACTTTAACCTGGGCCAGGATGCAGTTTTCGAGGACGTTGAGATGATTGAAGAGATTAAACGACTGAAAGACCATGCCGATCTTAGTTCTGAGTTTATCGACATCGTATTTTTTGTCGTTGATATGAATGCCATGAATACTGATGTGGCCGGCATCGGGATTTTCTAAAAGATTGAGGCAGCGGAGCAGGGTTGATTTGCCGCCTCCGGAAGCTCCGATGATGGCGACGACCTCACCTTTGTAAATCGAAAAAGAGACATCTTTTAAAACTTCGACGCCGTTGAAACTCTTGGTCACGTTTTCGACGCGGATGATTTCCTCAGGCATGGAAAACCTTTCTGAGCTTGGGCACGAAGGGAGCGTTCAGCTTCTTTTCCACAA
>ERZ795031.2723-NODE-2723-length-16407-cov-16.331397_pt1 | contig 16407 bp, 14 predicted proteins | sample MGYA00375123_ERZ795031 | MGnify/ENA primary metagenome ERZ795031 (study PRJEB30166, sample SAMN05720159) | activated sludge metagenome | isolation source: anaerobic digester from wastewater treatment plant | place: USA | collected 2015-04-21 ... | reverse complement strand
GAAGATGCCCTTGAGTTTATTCTTGCCGGAGCGCGGGCAATATCAATCGGAACAATGAATTTGGTGTATCCGGCCCGGGCAGCTGAAATAGCTGAAGGTCTATCTGATTATATGACCGAAAATGGAATTGATGATATAAATGATCTTGTCGGCTATGCGCACTCTTCCGACATCAGTCCGCAATAATTTGCATCATGCAGGATATTACAAATGAATTATGATAAAACAGCTGCAGCCCTTGAAGAAGAAATATCTGCACTGAGAACCGAACTGAACAAAAAAGAAACAGCCCTGCTAAATCTGAAAAAACAATCCGATATTTTTTCTTCTGACAAAACATCAGTCTCTAATGATGAAATTTCCAAATACCGCTTCATTCTCGAAAATACATCCGAAGAATTTTTTCTTCTTTCATCCAACGGCAGAATTCTATTGGTAAACAATTCTGCATCCGAATCAATCGGATATTCTCAGATAGAAATACAGGGAGAGCATATTTCAGTTCTTAATCCGGATATGAATTCCGATAATTTCTGCAAACTGTTCACAGAATTAAAAGACAAAAAAACAATCTCACGTGAAATCATTCACATTGCAAAAAACGGATCAAAACATATCAAAGAAATGCGCTACGTTTATATGAATATTTCCGGAAGCGATTTTGTCTGTGCATTTTCACATGACATAACAAATAAAATTAAAACACTGAACTCACTGAAGGAAAGTGAAGAAAGATACCGCGCACTAATGGCGAATCTCCCGGAAATAGTCATTATTCATCATAATGATATGATTATATACGCAAATGACACACTTGAAAAAATAACAGGTTATTCCGCACAGGAGGTTTACGGAAAATCTCTTTTCAACATAATAGATTCTGCAAGCTGTGACGAATTCAACAATCTTCTTCATGACTCCCTGGAAGATAAGGCAAGCACTGATTTATATAATATTGTATTTATTCCAAAGACCGGAAATCACATTAAAACTGAAAGCCGCAGTATAAAAATTCATCTGCATAATCAGACTTTGAATTTAACGGTTTTTGCTGATGTCACCAAACGAAAGGCAATGGAAGAACTTCTTTCCAAAGAGCACGGCATTCTGAACCGAGTAATAATGAAGAATCCGGTTGCAATGGCGATTTTTGAAAAAGACGGACGACACATAAAATCAAATACAGCCTTTACGAAGATATTCGGATCCGATTTTGATAAAAATTATACTCTGTTTTCCGACCCTATTTTTTCTGAATACACATGTGAACTTGAAAAACTCAAACGCGGAGAAACTTTTGAAATCAATAATTTCCGCTATAGAAATATCAATTCTGAATGTTTTTTACACATAACAGTTTTCTCAATTAAAAATGCCGATAACGTAATAGACTGCATCGTCGCTATAATAGAAGACATCACTGCTGAAAAAGCTGATAATGACATGAGGAAAAAACTCGAAGAGCACCTTCGTAATTATTTTGATTTCCCGCTTATCGGTCTTGGGATTATATCAGAAAATTACCTGATTACAGATGCGAATCAGAAATTTTCCGAATATCTGAAAACAGATAGAAGTAAACTTATAGGTAAAAAATATTCCGATATTTTTCCGGATAAAACAAAAAATGAAATGCAGAAACTTCTTTCTGATCTTTTTTCTGAAAAAACTCCTTTTATATTAACTGAAACAAAAGCTGTGCGCGGCGACGGCGAAGAAATCGACATTAATATTTCAGCACGTATTGTAAAAAACGGAAAAGGTTACCTGCCGTATGCAATTGTTGTTCTTCAGGATATAACAGAAATAAAACAAACTAATGAAAAAATCGCGGATGAAAGAGAAAAACTTTTTGTCACACTGAAGTCCATCACTGAAGCAATAATAACCATAGACAGCGGTTTTAAAATCATTCTCATGAATCAAAACGCTGAAAATCTGACAAAAGTTCCTCATGAAACAGCTTTAGGCAAAGAAGTTGAAAATGTTTTAACATTGATCGATGAGGACGGTAAAAATATTACACACGAAATCGTCCGGAATCTTCCGGACGGAACAACTAATCGCTACCTTGCCTCAACAAAAGACGGAACAAGCATTCCTGCTGAAATTTCCATATCATCCGTTTTTGATAAATCAGGAAAACTATCAGCAAAAGTTTTAACAATAAAAGATATCTCCGAAAAAAAACAGCATGAAGAAAACATGCTTAAATCCCTCAAGCTTGAATCCCTTGGAATACTTGCAGGAGGAATAGCTCATGACTTCAACAACATTCTCACAACAATACTAGGCAACATTTCTCTTGCGAAAATATGGATCGGCGATTCAGAAACACGCATTTTAAAAGCAGTTCTTGATGCTGAAAAAGCTTCAATAAAAGCAAAGGATCTTACCCATCAGCTCCTGACCCTTTCGAAGGGAGGACTTCCCGTTAAAACAACCGCGTCGGCTTACGAGCTTATAATTGACAGCGTTGATCTTGCCTTTCACAGTTCAGCAATAATTTGTGAATTCGATATACAGGATGATCTTTGGAATATTGAAATTGATGAAAGTCAAATTTCACAGGTTCTGCATAATCTTCTTCTTAACGCACGCCAGGCTATGGAAGATACCGGCAAAGTTATTATTAAATGTTCTAATTACAGCAATGATGATTCATCAAATCCTTGTCTTGAAAAAGGTAATTATGTACGCTTTATCATTCAGGACAGCGGTTCCGGAATACCAAAAGATATTCTGCCTAATATCTTTGACCCTTATTTCACAACAAAGCCGACCGGACATGGACTTGGTCTTGCGATCTCATACTCGATTGTAAAAAACCATTGCGGACATATTGATGTTGAATCTGAAATCGGTTCCGGAACCGTTTTTACACTATATCTTCCTGCAATAGACAAAGAAATCAAAGAAAAATCTTCTAATGAACCTGTCATAAATAATCAAAGATTACACATTCTGGTTCTTGAAGATGAAGAAAATATTCTGACACTCCTTGCCAGGATTTTCGAGCATTACGGATACGAATATGTTTTTACATCTGATGGAAAAAACACAATAAAGGAATATGAAAAATCAATTTGTGAAGGAAAACCTTTTGACGTGGTACTTCTTGATCTGACGATTCCGGGCGGAATGGGCGGCAAAGAAACATTTTTAAATCTAAAAAAAATAAATCCTTTGGTAAAAGGAGTTGTTTCAAGCGGTTATTCAAACGATGACGCAATGAGCAATTTTTTAGAATACGGTTTTTCAGCCCGCATCATTAAGCCCTATAATATCGAGGATTTAATTAGAACAATTACGGAAGTAGTTTCATGCGAAAAGCAGCAGATATAATCTGCTGCTTTTATTTATAACCTCAAAATCCTTTGAAAGCCTTTTCGACTATTTCTTTCCTCGGAGGCTTTGTAAATATACTAACAACCGGCACAACAGCAAAAGGAACAATCATAGCAATAGAAGACGCAAGCGGAGAATAATCCTGACCCATCTTATAAAAAAGAACGATGGCCAGAGTAAATCCGGTTATCATTCCGGCAAGAACACCTGCTTTTGTCGCACCTTTCCAGTATAATCCATAAAGATAAGGAGCAAGAAAACTTCCAGCAACAACTCCCCATGATAAACTCATCAAGGTAACAATAAAGGCAAACTCATATCGGGCTATGAAAAAGGCAAATGCCATAAATACGAGACAAAGAAAACGCATCATGGCAAGAGACTTTCTCTTTGATATATTCGGATTAACATGCCCCTTATACATATCAATTGCAACGGCTGAAGATGAAACCAGTATAAGCGATGACAAAGTCGACATTGAAGCAGATAAAACCAAAAGAAGAATTAGAGCCATAAGAGTTTGCGGCAGATGAGCATTCAGCATATCCGGAACTATCCTGTCAAAAGCAGGTTTTGTTCCATTCATCGGAAGAGTGTCAAAAAAGATATGAGACATTGATCCGACAAAATATGCAGTAAGTGAAATAATCAGTGCAAAAATAGTTGTAGCAATCGCGGCTTTCATTATGACTTTTTCGTTTTTAATAGCATAAAACTTCTGAACCATCTGAGGAAGTCCCCAAGTTCCGAAACTTGTCATAAATATCAATGAACCCAGTATCAGCATCGAAGGCCGTTTAGCTTCAGGAAGATGTTCTGCATACTTTGTTGAAATCATTGAAATTACATTTGATATCCCGCCTGCATCCGAAGTCAAAACTGCAACCATTGCAGCACATCCGAATATCATAATAATTCCCTGAATAAAATCAGTTACGGTAATAGCAAAATAGCCGCCGAGAATCAGATAAATTGCTGTTATTATAATCATTATTAAAAGAGCGGTATCATATGAAATGGAAAATGTTGATTCAAAAAGATGACCAAGTCCCTTAAAAATTGATGCACAATAAGGAAGCAGAAAAATGAATATTATTGCTGCACTTATAAGCTTAAACCAATTTGCTCCGTAACGTTCCTGAAGAAACTCAGGCATAGTAATAACATCCAGATTTTGAGTCATTACCCTTGTGCGTTTACCGAGAATAAGCCATGCCGCGAATGATCCCAAAAAGGCATTACCTAAAGCAATAAGAATTGAACTGAGACCAAATCCCCAACCCAGTTTTCCGGCAAAGCCTATGAAAAGTACTGCCGAAAAATAAGTAGTACCATATGCAACTGCAGAAACCCATGGACCTATCGAACGTCCACCCAGAAAAAAATCATTGAGCGATGAAGTTTTTCTCATGCCCCACAGACCGATGCCAATCATCAGTAACATAAACACACAGACAAATATTATTGCAGTCATTCAATTCCTCCAAAATTACTCCGTCTGGATGGTTTAATTATTCGAAAAACTGCGGTCAATTGCAAAATATGAATAAACCCGATTCGAAAGAAAAAAGAAAACATATTTCAACACAGTTTAAAGTGTTTAATCAGAATTGAAATCTTGCACCTATAGTCAGTGTAACATCTTCCTTATTTTTAAGATTAACCATCGTCTCAGCAGTAAGCTTGAACATAAACAAATTAAGCTCTAAGCCGAAAAGATAAGTAGGTATGACTGGATAAGGATAATATTTTGATGATGACTCCATTAAAGCTGTACCAAGCTGGCCTGTTGGATTGACAACGGGAATAGGATCAGTAGTAACGGCAACATTTGAATCAGCGGAAAGTGTAAAATAACCAAATCCGAAAGCACACCCGAAACCTGAATATACATTAAATATCTTCGCTATATTGAAATACGCATTTACATTAAAAGCAGCAGCTATTTGAAACCATTTCAAATTTCCATCAAGTTCACCATCATAAGTAACGGGATAGCTCCCTTCAGGCGCAGGTCCGGCTCCGTCAGGATCGAGATCAAATGAACCAAGTTCGCCGTCAATCTCCCGCTTCATTTCAATTACTCCTCTAAGCATATCTGCACCCGCCGATATGTTTATACCCTCGAGTTTAAGCAAAAAAGGAACAACAACCGCCTCATCAAAAATCTTATAACGTATTTTTCCGCCGATACCGACAATTTTCAATTTCTTTATCTTCACATATTCAGATAATTTATTGATTGAGTCAGGGTTATAATAAAAAATATCAAAATAGCTGAATTTGCCGATAAGATCAATTTTATCCGAAATACCCGTTCCGAAAAAAACAACGGGAGCAAATCCGACTGCAGGAAAAGAACCGTCAACAGATTTATCATCAAAATACTTTAAATTAGAAAAACCAAGTGCAACACCTGCTCCGGCAGTGAAATGAGGGAAAACACCGATTAAAACAGAACCCACCGGATAACCTGATAAATTACAAAGCATATTGGCTTCTGCTATAAAATCACCGTTTGCGTCAATTTTATCCTGAAACGAATCAGCTATACCGGTCTGTGAGTCAAGACTCGGGAAATAATCAGGCAAATTAAAAGTAACAGTAGTTTTTGCAGCAATGCATACAGGCATTAAAATAAACAAAGTCAAAAATATTTTTTTCATATAACACCGTCTGCAAAATAAATATAAAGCCTATAATCGAAATACAGACTTCATCATAAATACTAACGGAAATATTTGCAATTTTAATTAGCTATAACACAAAAAAAATAATTAGACAAGATCAAGAAGTATTTTCTGAATTACTCTTTTATTAGAAAAATCAATTTCAACACGATAATAGGGATTATTTCACCAGATGAGCAAGAAAAGAATAACAGTACCATTTTTCGTTCCACATAAAGGCTGCCCGAATTTATGTATATTCTGTGATCAGAAAATCCAGGCAGGCCGAGAACCCCTGCCAGAGGAAATAATTCCTGTAATTAAACAATATCGCAAATCAGCCCCCAAATCAGTGACTAAATTCGAACTGGCTTTTTTCGGCGGAAGCTTTACCGGTATAGACGTAAATTACCAGATACAACTTCTTACAGAAGCTAAATCCGCTCTTGAAAGCGGTTTGATCGATGGGATTCGAGTTTCCACGAGACCGGATTTAATAAATAACGAAACATTATCATTGCTGAACAGATATTCTGTTAAAACAATAGAAATCGGAGCGCAGTCATTTTCGGATGACGTACTAAAAGCATCCGGCAGAGGTCACACTGCTGAACAAACGATTGATGCCGCAGAATTAATTAAAAAAAACGGGTTTGACCTTGTTATCCAGCTTTTACCGGGCTTGCCGCTTGATAGTATTGATAAATCCATAAGATCTGCTGAAATTGCTGCAGAGTTAAATCCTTCAGCAGCCAGGATTTACCCTGCAGTTGTATTTGACGGAACAAGCCTTGGTGAAATGTTTAAAAGCGGTATATACTCACCTCTGTCCATCGATGAAGCCGTGGAATGGACATATGAGATCATGAAAATTTTTCGGAAAAATAATATAAGCGTCATCAGAATAGGGATAAATCCTGTCGAAAACGGGAATCTCTCAAAAATTATTGGCGGCGCATATCATCCTTCATTCGGTCAGATCGTCAAATCAAGATTAAAACGCGATGATATGGAAAAACTTTTTCTTTTTCAGGATATAGGACCGAAAAGCACGATATTAATTCCAAGTGACTATAAGGAAGAATACATAGGACAAAAAAGAGCAAATATTAAATACCTTGAGGATAAATACAAAACTAGAATTTTCTATAAATTCTACAACGGAGAACTCATAAAGATTTAATAAGAGGCAGATTTTTAAACCTGCCTCTTATTAAATTACTTAGAACCTTTCTTTACTGCTTTTTTTACAGCTTTCTTAACTACTTTCTTTGCAGCTTTTTTTACCACTTTTTTAACAGCTTTTTTTACCACTTTTTTACCAGCGGCTTTTTTAACTGTTTTCTTTGCTGCAGGTTTAGCAGAAGAAGATGCGGCAGGTTTTGCTGCAGGAGCAGGTTTTGCTGCAGCCTTAGGCTGAGCGGATCCTGACACCTTGTCCTGAACCCATTTTTTAACATCGTTTAACACTTTCATTCTTTCTCTCTCCAATTCATTCATTATTTCATGATAAAGACCGTCATATTTCTCAAACCGCTTGTCCGAAGATCCTAAAGCGGCAAACAACTCTTCAATGCTGGAAACGTCAGATAAATCATCCGCTGTTCCTGTCAATATTAGTATTGGTAAACGTATATCCGATGCCCTGTCAAGACAGAATTGAGAATTTTTGTAAAGTTCGTCAAAAAGCCTTACTGAAATTCTATCGTGAATTAACTTATCAGACTTAATTTTTTCAATTTCTTCTTTATCTTTGGTAAGATTTTCCGGCGATACATTAGTCGAAAAAGAAAATGAATCCGAAAAAACCGAAGCAATCCTGGCGCCTAAAAGAAAAAGAGAAGAATTTTTATTAGAAGGCTTTACTAAAGGCGATAAAAGAACCAAACCGGAAAGATCTCTCTGATAAACAAGAGAATAACGAAGAGCAATCATTGCGCCAAAGCCTTCTCCGACAAGAAAAACAGGTACTCCGGGATATTTCGCTGAAATAGAATTCATGAGACATTTAATATCATAAACAAAGGTTAAAACAGTATCAGAATCACCTCGTTTGCCTTCTGATTTTCCATGACCGCGAAAATCAGCAGCATAAAATGAAAGGTTTTTATTTTCGAAATAAGATATCATTGAAGAAAAACGATTAGAATGACCGCCTAAATCATGCAGCAAAACAAAAAGAGCTTTGGTTTTATCCGAACGCCAGGCTGAATAATAAAGTTTTGTCGCGTTTTTCCCGCTATATAAACCGTTTTCAATAAGATATCCAGCCATTCAATTCCTCCGGAACAAGATTGAATCTCATCCCTATAAAACGTGAAAGACTATATTTCTTTTTGTAAATAACTATTTACAAAAATACATTTTTTTTACAAAAAAATTCGGATCAGCTGAATTGTTTGGATATCTCTCTTAATAAAATATCAAGTTGAAATGGTTTAGGTATATACAGATCAACGAAATCTTCACCTGATTTTATGTTCAAGTTCCATCCGGAAAAAAGAACAGTTACAGCAGAAGGCATTAGCTTTTTAACTTCAGCTAGTAATTCAAGCCCTGTTTTACCGGGAATGCCATAATCGGATATTACCAAATCGAACTTCTGCAAACCTATCTCTTTTTCTGCAGAAAAACTATCAACACACAAAGTAACTCTGTTCCCTGTATTATCAAAAAGCTCACGCAGTACTTCACGAAGAGCGGCTTCATCTTCAATTATGAGAACATCCAGATCGCGAAGACGGTGCACTTCATCTTTTGAAGATAAAATTGCTTCTTTTGAAATCATTTTCGCCGGTATTGAAACCTTAATCGATATGCTGTCTGCAGATTCTTCTTCAATTACACGGAGATGTGCAAGTTCAGCCAATCTGCGGATTTCAATATCCGATAGATATTCATTTTCGTAACCATGACTTTTCTTTTTTGCCGATACAGAAAAAATATAATCCGTACTCTGACGAATATCAACCTCTATCTCTCCATCCTGTTCTATATAATTAGCTATACGGAAAATCATCGACACGAATATTTCACGCAAAAGCTTAATGTTTCCGGTTATTACACCTTTTACAAAAAAATGTTTTGAAATTTTAACATCACGGATCTTATCACGCTCTTCGACCTTAAACTGCATTTTTGAAAATTCTACGGCATCATCTATTAGTGAAAGAATTTCTTCTGATGATTCCTCTTCATCATCAGAGGTTTCTCCAACAAAATCCTGAATACGTTTAATCTGACGGGCTCCATCATTTGCAGAATCATAAATTGATTTTAAACCGTCCAAAAGAACATCTTTTTCAGTCTGCTGCATCATCATCTGCGAACGGTTCATAACTATATTCATAATATTGCTGAATGAATGCAAAAGACCCTCAAACATATCTCCGAGAATATTTTCGCGGTTTTTACTCGTTAATCGTTTTTCCAGATTACTGATAACAGTAGTATCCTCAAAAAGTATTTCAACCGCAACAATCCGTCTCTCGCTCATAATGCTGTAAAATACTGCATTAGCGTATTTCTTCTCGTTTTTACGCGTAACAATCTTTATGTCATTAAGCCGTTTAAAGACAGAAAGTCCGCCGAGAACATCCTTAACCGAATTTTTTATACGTTCTGCATCATAAGCTGTAAATATTTCATAAAACTTGGAAGAATCAGAAAAAAGTTCATCCTTGGGAAATCCTGTAATCCTCTCAACTGACGAACTTACCATTGTAATATCGCCTTCAGAATTTAACCGCACAATCGGAAAAGGAGAAAACTCAAACAAATTCTGGTTATCAGAGGAAAGAGGATCAGACATAACAGACTGATCAAAAGATACAGCCCTGTCATCAACGCGCTTGAAGAAAGCAAGAATGCCCGGAAGACAACTATCCAGATTCATAGGATACAGATAAATCTCGACAGGAATCTGCGTGTTATCAGCTCCTTTTAATACCGCAAAACAGCGTGTATCCACACCGGAAAGCGCTTTATGATATGAAAGCGCAATCTGTCTGCGGTACTCGCTGTATAGCGGGTGAGATACATCGAGAGCTATTGTATTCTCATTATCAGAATCAGACGAAAATATTTCGGAAAATACAGTATTTTTAAAAATAAGATCTCCGGATATGCTTAATACGCATACCGGAAATTTCAATTTATCAAAAATATCGTATCCCACAATGTTACCGCCGTCAGTTAACTGTTCTGCAGTTTATTATAAACTTTTTCTTTGCAGGAATATCAAAATCACCAAGATCTTTTTCGCTTATAACTGCAGAGTTGGCATAAAACTTAACTTTAACATTATGTTTACCCGGATCAATTCCGGCAAGAGCTAGCTGAAAATTTGCCGGCAGGGTACTCCAGCAACGGAGATCGGGTTCAATCTGCATAATTAAACCTGCTCCGACAATTCCCCCGGTAATTGCACCTATTAAGCCGGCTACCCCTTTTGTCTTCTTACTTGACTTGGCAATTTCTTGAGCGACTTTACCGGCAATAACCGCTGTAATAGCTTTAACAACAATTCCGGCCGCTACTTTTGTTTTTATTGTAGTATATTTCTCTTCAAGGGTTTTCAAAGAAGTATCTGCAATGTTTTCAAGCATATAAGAACGGGCTTTTTCTACTCCGTCAATTTCCAGAGTCAGATAGTCCGATTTAGCAGAGCGGCGCTGATATCTTGGGATGGGATTTTCAACCGTTGCAAGTACAGCAAGAATAGCTGCAAAAGTTACACCTTCTTTTGTCTTAAGAGATGCAGAATCAAATGCAAGCCGCAAAGCAATACGCATTGATTCGTCATCCAGAATCTTTCCACGGGAAACTTTAATTGGAGACATGCCGTTTTGAAAAATAACGACAACCTGAGACGGAGAATCACCATAATTACCGAATCTGGCTTTCCATGTCTGATATTCGTCATCATACTTCAACTTTCCGGACAAACGTACAAGATCCCTTTTTACAAGCGGATTGGAAGGATCAAGCTGATAAATCTGTTTCATTTCAATATAGGCATACTCAAGATCATCCGTATCATTTGAAGCATCTGCAACTGCTTCAAATGCCACAGCTGTCAGATATTTTGCCATTATATTCTGTTTGAACTGGTTTAATCCCTCCGACTTAAAAGAAGTAAGAAGATCATTAACCCGTTTAAATTCAACTCTCGCGGAATCATTCTGATCAAGCATCAGAAAATTCATCCCCGCATACATATGAATCAAAACCCGCTCAAAATCTTCACCGCGGTAGTTTGTTTTTGTATCATTTGTAAGCAATGCAATTGATTCCTGAGAAATACTTATAGGAATTTTTTTCGCGAGTTCACCCGCTGAAAGAAAAAGCTTATTGCTGTTCTCATAATCAAGAGCAACATTAAGCATAGTACCGCATTCCATCTGGGCAAGCAGCTGATCCCTTCCGGAAGAATTTGCCGAAGGTAGAAGCTTTCTTGCAGCATCTTTAAATTTCATCTGATTAAAAAGCTTGTTAGCTTCAACAATATCTTTGTGGAACTTCGTGCTGCAGGAAAAAAGACATATAACTGCCACAAACATTAATAATCTTGGTAACTTCAGCATAATAAATCTCCTTTTTTTACTCTTTTACTAAAAGGAAATTTTAGTATTTTTGCTGGTTTTAAGAAATTCTTTCTGTTCCTGCCACATAATAATTCCTGTCTTAAGATTATAAAGTTTCAGTGTAACAACAAGATACTGAACATTTTTACCTTTAACAGTTCTTACATTGTCACGAACATCTCCGGTAAGATACATATTAGGCGATTTCAAATATCCCATAGGAACTGCACTATCCGGATCAATCATACCGCTCATTCCTTTTTCCATTTCTTCAAGGGCTTCAGCTGTCAGCGAATCATCAACAAAAGATATTCTTTTCTTGATAAGCTGTGTAACGATTTCTTCAGAAATCATTTTGGTATCAATATGTTCTGATGTTTTATTCTGGAATTTCTTTACCTGAAGGAATGCAGGCTGTTTCCATTCATCTTTGAGATAAGAATAAATCGAATCGACCATCATTGAAGTGGTCATTTTAATTTCTTTTGGACCCCATTCTGCCGAGCCTTTATCCTTACTCGCATCACCATACTCAACCGTTGAACCGCAGGCAGAAAAAATCATGGAAATAAACAGAATCGAAGTAAATGCAAAAATCTTTTTCATATCAAAACCTCTTCAATTATTATTAAGAACTTATTATTAACCCGAAATCATCAGGCAATTCATCAGTAACAGAAACTTAAACTTTGTTACTATTAATGTCAACAAACAATTTGGAAGGATAAAAAGTCGTATTTTTGAACAAAATCATGAATTTTGACGTATAGCTTCTATTATTATAGTTAGATATTCATTCATTCCAGGAGAAAAAAACAAAGGATGAAACTCTTCAAGCTCAATTTTCTTTATATAAACATCTTTTCCGTCATAATAAAGCGATTCAGCACATGATATCTCGCCTGATAATACCGAAATAAAGTCATCAAGCCGAATAAAACAAACAGCCTCAACCTCACCGTCAGAAAAAGAGTAATCATCAATTTCTATATTCGAATTCATTATCCAGATGTGCTGAAATTCACGGTGGAACAAATCCATTTGAGGTATTTTTTCCTCATAACGGAAATATCCCAAATCAGTAAGTTCTTCGTCACTAACATCAATACCCAGTTCTTCTGACGCCTCTTTCTGTATTTTGCCTTCATTGAGACCAAAAGGAACATGACCTCCGACGGAAATATCAAGAACAGACGGATAAAGATCTTTGCGACTGGACCGCTTCTGAAGAAGTATCCAGATTTGTCCGGCAATGATTTTATAAATCCACAGATGAACACCCTCGTGAGGGATTCCTTCCTTATGAGCAACAGACCTGTCAACCGGTATACCGAGAGGTTTTCCGGTTAACCAATCCCATTCTTCAATAAATTCCTGTTTTGTTTTTGAAATCACATTAAGCTCTTTAGAATAATTATAAATAATGCAAATATCTGCGCAAACAAAAAAAAAGCGGGGAAACCCCGCTTTTTCAGCCCGCAAGAAGTTCAATCTTTCTAGGTTTAACTTCTTCTCGTTTTTTCATAGTCACAGAGAGAACACCATTTTCATATTTCGCCGTAACTCCGTTCGGCTCAATGTCAGCACCCAAAGTGAACCCTCTGTAATAATCCCCGCCGGAAAACTCTCTATATTTAATTGTCTCACTGGAATTTGCGTCTTCAGAGAATTTTCCTTCAATTTCAAGCTTTCCTTCACTCAAAGTGATGGAAATATTTTCTCTCTTTACTCCAGGCATATCAAGTTTTATGTTATATTCATTTTCATTCTCAGCTATATCTGCAGCCGGAGAAATTTTTCTGTTAACCAATTTTTCACTCATATTCCCTCCTTAAAGAATCTCAATCTTTTTAGGTTTAGCCGCTTCACTCTTTGAAAGCTCAACAGTCAAAATTCCATCAGTGAGCTTCGCACTCATTTTATCCCTATCAAGCTGATAAGGAAGCTTAACAGTCTTCTTAAATGCTCCGGAAGCACGTTCCCTGCGAAGAAATCTTCCTGATATCTCTTCACTCTTAGGTTCAGCTTTGATAACAAGATAATTATCAACAACCTCCAGTGAAATGTCTTCACTAGTCATGCCCGGAACAATAGCTCTGACCACTATTGAATCTTCTTTTTCATAAACATTGGTCAAAGGTCTTTCACGGTAAACTGATTCATCAGATACCGCCGAATCAAAAGCTTTAACCAGATCGTTAATCATACTGTAAACAGGATACATACTTTCCTCCTCAATTTATCATTATTCTTGTTTTATTTTCTTCTTTTTCAGTTTTAGGAATAATCAATTCCAAAACCCCGTTTTTAAACTCCGCCTTTATCTCTTCAGCCTTAACAGATTCCGGAACGCGGAATTTTCTTTTAAATTCACCGGAACTCCTTTCGTGAACATGATATTCGCCTTCATCATGCTCTTTTTCGCTTGAACGTTTAGCCACAACAGTCAGATAACCATTCTCAATACTCACATCCAAATCCTCTTTCTTAACTCCCGGAAGATCAGCCTTCAGAGTAAAGGAATCTTTGTTTTCAACCAGATCGACATTGAAAAGCTTTTCTTCTGCTTTGAAAACATCAGGAAAACTCCAGAAGTCATCGAATAGTTTTTCGATCGGAGTTTCGTGTTTTGTTATGTTCCACATAATGACCTCCTTATTTATATATTACTGTTAGCACTCATATTTATCGAGTGCTAACAGTAATATATCTAAAGATCACTAAATCGTCAATATCTGAAATAAATTTTTTTGATTTTTTGTTAAATAATAGAATCAGAGGGGATAAATAAAAAAGTTAAGGAAAAACAGGTATCCGGAATCATTTATAGTGATAAAGCTCTTCTATCTGCCTCACCACATATTTCTTTGCATCATCACGGGAAAGCTGAGACTTAAAACCGGCCGCATTCTTATGTCCGCCGCCGCCGTTGGAAATAGCGATTCCAGACACATCCAAATCGCCCTTCGTTCTCATGCTGACTTTAAGAGGACCCTCTACATCCTGTTTCAGAAGAACCGAAACCTGCACCTCCGCTACGGAAAGAGGAAGATTGATGTTGGTCTCACCCTGTGAAAAATCCGCACCTGTCTCCTTCAGCATTTCAGGAGTAAGATGCATCAGAATCATCTTTCCATCAAGATAAACCTCAACTGTTGAAAGAATTTTTGACTTCAATAAAAAAGCTGAAAGCTCATTTATATCAAAAATTCTTTCGTGAATTTCAAAAGGCTTTATTCCGGTAGAAAGAAGCTTCGCTACAGCAAGGTGAGTACGCGGCGTAGTTTTTTTGTATTTAAACCCGCCTGTATCGAAAAGCAGTCCCGTATATAAGGCTTGGGCGGCATTTCTTGTAAAATCATGGCGGTAGTGATCCATTATAAAAAAAACAATCTCACTGGCACTCGACGCTTCAACCATGACGAAATGCGTATCGATATAATCTTCCCCGCCCTCGTGATGATCAATGATGAAAATTTCATTTACATGGGCAGACAAGAGAGTGTACGCTGCGCCGGTATTTACAAAATTGTTTGTATCGAGAACCACAACCGAATATTCAGAAATATCAGCCGGCAGAGAAAAATCCGATGCGATATTGATAACAGAATTCACATCAAGAAAACAAAGCTTATCAGGCGTAGGATCACCGTTTACCACAAAAGATTTTGTGCCAAGAGAATCCAAAAGTTCTTTAAGAGCGATTTCCGCACCTATCCCGTCGGCATCCGGAGATTCATGAGTCGTAATTATTATCTTCTTGTTTTTTTCAAAAAACTGAATTACATTATCCAGACCGCTATTCATGATTCTCCGTATTTTATTTCAATAATGGATATCCCATCTCCTCACGTATCTGAACATATCTTTCTGCGCATTTTCTTGCCATATTTCTGACCCGGGTGATATAACCAACCCTTTCCGTTACAGATATAGCTCCTGCAGCATCAAGCATATTAAAGGCATGCGAACATTTCAGTACAAAATCATATGCAGGAAGTACAACTTTAGGCTCTTTATCCAAAACAGAATTGCATTCCTTTTCAAAAAGATCAAATAGCTGAAAATACATCTTGGGATCACTCATGCTGAAGTTGTAATGAGAGAATTCGTATTCACTTCTAAAGTGCACATCCCTGTAATAAATATGATCATTCCATTTAATATCAAAAACACTATTAACGCCCTGAAGGTACATGCAAATTCTTTCAAGTCCGTAGGTTATTTCAACCGGAATCGGACTAAGCTCAATGCTTCCGCACTGCTGAAAATAAGTAAACTGCGTTATCTCCATTCCGTCAAGCCATACTTCCCAGCCAAGACCGGCTGCACCAAGCGTCGGAGACTCCCAATCGTCTTCAACAAAACGCACATCATGTTCATTTAAATTCAACCCCAGATAACGGAGTGAATCAAGATATAAATCCTGTATATCTGACGGAGACGGCTTCATTATTACCTGATATTGATAATAGTGCTGAAGCCGGTTTGGATTCTCGCCGTATCTTCCGTCGGTAGGTCTACGGGAAGGCTCAACATAGCACACATTCCACGGCTCAGGACCGAGAGCACGGAGAAAAGTTCCCGGATTAAATGTACCGGCACCTACTTCCAAATCGTATCCCTGGATAACTATGCATCCTTTCGAGCTCCAATATTCATTAAGTTTTGCAATAAGATTTTGAAAATGCATTTTTGAATCCTGATTATTTCAAATTTTCGATATTCTTCATCTGAGTATTATATGCGTCTATTAAAATATCATGAAGTTTCTTAAAATTATTAGCATCCGCCAGATTAAAGTA
>ERZ795031.2717-NODE-2717-length-16459-cov-5.489637_pt1 | contig 16459 bp, 19 predicted proteins | sample MGYA00375123_ERZ795031 | MGnify/ENA primary metagenome ERZ795031 (study PRJEB30166, sample SAMN05720159) | activated sludge metagenome | isolation source: anaerobic digester from wastewater treatment plant | place: USA | collected 2015-04-21 ... | reverse complement strand
AATATCAATCGACACCAGGGGTGCAATATTTTCTTAAGAGGTGATCATGGGAAAAAAAGAATTTGTCGAAATCAAGTATGAAAACGCCAAATGTACACTGTACATCAGACCTGAACTTTGTAAAGGATGCGAAGTGTGTATTGAATTCTGTCCGGTGAAAGCTCTTTCACTTGACAAGAAGAAACTCATTGTGACGGCAGACAACATGGAAAAATGTATCGCCTGCGGAATGTGCGAGCTCAGATGTCCCGATTTTGCCATTTATATCGAGAAAAAAGAAGGAGCAAAGAAATGACAAAAGAAAACTATGAATTCATTCAGGGTAATATTGCCTGTGCAAAAGGGGCCGCATACGCCGGTTGCAGTTTTTTCGGCGGATACCCGATAACACCTTCTACTGAAATTGCTGAATTTATGGCTGAGTGGCTCCCGAAAAACGGCGGCAAGTTCATCCAGATGGAAGATGAGATCGCCTCAATCGGCTCGATCATCGGAGCGTCACTTACCGGTTCAAAATCAATGACTTCCACCAGCGGACCCGGATTCTCGCTCATGCAGGAACTGATCGGATACGGCTGTATCGCAGAGGTTCCGATCGTTGTTGTTAATATCATGCGCGGCGGGCCTTCGACAGGTCTTCCGACTTCTCCGGCACAGTCTGACCTTCTTCAGGCAAAATGGGGAACACACGGTGACCATCCTACGATCGCACTTGTTCCGAATTCAGTTGAAGAGATGTTCACTGAAACTGTAAGGGCTTTCAATCTTGCAGAATATTTCAGAACCCCGGTAATCGTTCTGGGTGATGAAATAATCGGTCACATGAGAGAAAGGATAAGAATTCCGGATCCCGGTGAAATTGAAATAATTAACAGAACTGTACCGAACAGTGACGGACTCTGTCCCCTTCCCTATGCTTCTGACGGATATAAACCCGCATGTCTGCCCAATTTCGGAAAAAGCAGATTCCATGTGACAGGTCTTAATCACGATGATTCCGGTTTCCCGACAATGGACCCTGAGATCGTGGCAAGAGAAAATGAAAGGATAATAAGAAAGGTTTATACTCAAAGAAACCTTGTTGATAAGTTTGAAGCGATACACTGTGAAGATGCAAAAATACTCATGCTTGCAGTCGGAAGTGCTGCAAGAGCTGCTGAAGAATCAGTGTTGGAGCTTAGAAAGAAAGGTGTTAAAGCCGGACTTTTCAGACCTATTACTCTCTGGCCCTTCCCGAAAGAAGAGTTTGCAAAATACGCTCTGAACGCTGATTTTATTGTCGTTCCCGAAATGAACCTCGGGCAGCTTAAAACCGTTGCGGAAAGATTCACAAAAAGAAACAAGATAATCCCTGTGAACCTTGTCAACGGAGAACCGCTCGGACCGGAGACCATAATTTCAGCCATCAGCCATTTAAATATTTAAAAGAGAGGAGATAAAATATGTTCGATTATTCAAAATATTTAAGGAACGAAAAGCTTCCGCACATCTGGTGTCCCGGATGCGGACACGGCATAGTAATGAAATCACTCCTCAGGGCTATCGACAAAACCGGCTGGAGCAAAGACGAGATCGTTTTAGTCAGCGGTATCGGCTGTGCATCCCGTCTCCCCGGTTATGTGGACTGCAACACCCTTCATACAGCCCACGGAAGAGCACTTGCTTTTGCAACAGGGATCAAACTTGCAAAACCTAAAATGCATGTGATCGTAGTTTCAGGCGACGGTGACGCTCTGGCCATCGGCGGCAACCATTTCATCCATGCGTGCAGAAGGAACATTGACATAACGCTTGTCGTTTTCAACAACGGCATCTACGGTATGACCGGCGGTCAGTATTCACCCACTACAGCCGACGGAGATAAAACTGCGACATCTCCTTACGGCAATGTTGAACCCCATTTTGATATCGTTGATCTTGCCACAGGTGCAGGAGCTACTTTTGTCGCAAGAGGGACAAGCTATCATGTTCCGCAGCTTGACACATACATTCATAAGGGCTTGATGCACAAGGGTTTTTCAGTTATTGATGTTACTGAAGCATGCTACACGACTCACGGCAGAAAAAACAAGAAGAAATACGGATCGAACCTCGATATGCTCAAATATCAGAAAGATAATGCGATTTCCATTGAAAAAGCCGGCGGAATGTCTGAAGAAGAACTCGCAGGAAAGATCGTAACAGGAGTATTCTGTGACAAAGAAAAGCTTGAATTTACTGACAAATATCAGAAAATTATTGACTCCGTTTCAGGAGGTGCAAAATGAAATATGAAGTAAGATTTTCAGGAAGCGGCGGACAGGGTGTCATCCTTGCATCTGTCATTCTCGGAACGGCCGCAGCACTTTTTGAAAAGAAGCATGCTGTTCAGAGCCAGGCATACGGACCTGAGGCAAGAGGCGGAGCATCAAAGGCCGACGTTGTGATCAGCGACAATCCGGTCAAATATCCGAAAGCCCGTGAAATTGATGCAATGGTGTGCCTCACTCAGAAAGCAGCCAACAAATATATTTCAACAATGAAAAAAGGTGGGGTTGTAATCCTTGACAGCGATTATGTCGATCTTCCTGAATGTGAGAACTATAAACTGATAAAACTCCCCATGTCATCGAAAACTCTTGAAAAACAGGGAAAACTTATTGCCCTTAATGTCGTTTCTTTGTCGGCGCTTGTAGGCATAACAAAGATCGTAAGCTTCGAATCACTGGAAAAAGCGGTTCTGGAATCAGCCCCGAAAGGAACCGAAAAATTCAATCTCGAAGCCGTTGCGATAGGCAGAGAGCTCGCTCAAAATAGCGGTAATTAAATTCAACCCTTGACAACATCAACTCTTTTGCTATTATTCTGACTGTTTTTGGATGTTTCATTTCTGAGGATTTTATGTTTAGAAAAATATTAAAATCAAAAATACATCGTGCAAGGATAACCGGAGCTGACATAGAATATCAGGGAAGTATCACTATCGACAAGAATCTTATCGAGCTTGCAGACCTCAAACCATTTGAATTTGTTGACATTTGGGACATCAGCAATGGCGCAAGGTTTGAAACTTATGTGATCGAGGGTAAAGAAGGGTCCGGTGAGATCTGCATCAATGGTGCCGCTGCACGGCTTGTTGCAAAGAACGATCTGGTAATAATCGCCAGTCATTCATATATTGACGATGCTTCTCAAATACCTGAACCGAAACTGGTTTTTGTAGATTCCGACAACAAACCGGTTTAAGAGGGATTAAAACAATGATGGGTAGAGACAACAGAAACTTCAGAAGGGCTTTGATATCTCTCAAGATCAGACTGACTGAAAGCGGAGATGACATAAGCATCAAATTTGACACGCACAATCTCAGTGAAGGGGGACTTTTCGTAAAATCATCCATTCTGTGGGAACCTGAACAGGAATTTGACCTTTCTTTCTTCCTTCCCAATTGCGAAAAAGAAATCAAAGTCAAAGGCAAGGTTGCAAGAAGTGACGACAAATATTCTATTTTTGTTCCAAGTTCAGAAGATTCATCAATGCCCGGAATGGGAATAAGGTTTTTAAATCTTTCGCAAGAAGATCGCGAAACTATTAAGAACTATATTGATTCTTTAAGCTCTGACTGATCGACTTTCTCTTTCAATTTATATTCAGCGACCATCCTTCCGACAAAAGCCATAAGATCTTTAACGCCCTCTCTTGTAACGCCACTGATCTCAAAATATGTCTTCCCTTCTACAAATTTCTTGAGTTCCAATCTCAATTCTTCGTGTTCAGAACCGTAAATATCAGTTTTATTAAGGACATATATCTGATCCCTTTTCGCCAGGTCTGAATTGAAAAGTTCAAGTTCCCTGTTTATTGTAATTATATCATCCACAGGACTTGTTCTTGCAGGATTTATTTCTACGAGGTGAATTAAAAATCTCGATCTTTCCACATGTCTTAAAAACTGCAGCCCCAGTCCGAGTCCTTCATGGGCACCTTCAATAAGCCCGGGAATATCTGCGACAACATACGGAATAAAATCAGGACCTTCCACCATTCCGAGGTTGGGTGTGAGTGTTGTGAAGTGATATTCCGCGATCTTAGGCCTTGCATTGCTTATCACACTTATCAGCGTTGATTTACCGACCGAAGGGTATCCTATTATGCCGACATCAGCCATAAGCTTAAGTTCAAGCCGTATGATCTTTGATTCCCCTGCTATCCCTGACTGGGCATGTCTAGGGGCTTTATTTACACTTGTCTTGAACTTCACATTACCTCTGCCGCCGATACCTCCTGAAGCAACAACAACTTTCTGGCGGTGTTTTGTAACATCTGCGATCAGCTCTCCGGTTGAATTGTCATAAACAAGTGTGCCGACAGGGATCTTCACAGTTTCGTTCTTTCCCCCTCTGCCGTACATATTAGCACCCATGCCGTTGGCACCGCTCTCTGCTTTGATGTTCTTCTGATACCTTACATCATAAAGAGTTGTAATGTTCTCATCACCCTCAAGAATGACATCGCCCCCTTTTCCGCCGTCACCGCCGTCAGGTCCTCCGAGAGGAACGAATTTTTCCCTTCTGAAACTGACTGCTCCGGCTCCGCCGTTACCGCCGGTTACCGTTATTACTGCCTGATCAACAAATCTCATTTGATATCTCCGGAAAGAAGCAAAAAAAAACTCCCGCTTTTACGGGAGTTTGAAACTTATTTTATTGAAAACTTCAGACCTCGAGAGGAAGAACATTAACTCTCTTTCTTTCAGTCCCATTCTTTCTGAAGGTCTGATATTCAACCACACCGTCACAAAGCGCAAAGATCGTGTAATCTGTACCGAGCCCGACATTCTTTCCCGGAATCCATTTTGTTCCGACCTGACGGACGATGATGTTCCCTGCAATTACCGGCTCTCCGCCGAACTTTTTAATTCCGCGTCTCTGACCTGCACTGTCACGACCGTTCTTCGCACTTCCGCCGCTTTTCTTATGTGCCATGATCTAATCTCCCTGTTTATTTAACTATTTCAATAACCTTAAGCTGAGTAAAACTCTGTCTGAAACCGTTTTTAACTTTACTCGTTTTCCTTCTTCTCTTTTTAAAAACAATAACTTTTTTTCCTTTGAAGTTCTTTACAACCTCAAGTTTTACCTTCACATCTGTGAGATACGGTTTGCCGATAGAAACATTTTCACCGTCAGAAAAAAGAAGAACATTAGTATTCTCAACAAGTTCACCTTCTTTTTTGTTCAAATTGTAAACCAGTACTTTTTCTCCGGGGACAACTTTAAGCTGGTTGCCGCCGAAATCGATCATCGCATACATAATCACTCCTCCAATAATAAAGAGCTTAACCCAAATAACGCGTGGCATTTTACATGCCGGCATCCAACTGTCAAGCTTTTTTTGTTATAAAATTTAGAACTTTAACAGGAATGAAAAACCCAGTGTTATGTCAACGGTCGCTTTATCGCTGACAGTTATCTTTGAAGGGCGTGGATCGGAATCGCTTTTTGGTCCGCCGTCAAGAGAAAAATATCCCCTTAAAATATGGCCCTTGACCACCCAGCCGGCCCAGAGTGAGAAATAACCCCTCCTTATCAGACCTTCATCCAGAGAGAACATGGGGAAAAGTGCAGAGAAGGATTTATCATGATCTTTGGATTTTATCCCTTTGAGCTGATAGAAACCGATCTCCCATTTAAATGAAAAACCGTTTTCAAACCAGTGGGTATGGTTGAATTTTAATGCCTGATGGTTGTTTCCCAGCGGATGACCGAGAGACATTCCTCTGTATGAATATCCTTCGTGCGGATAAAGATGGTGCTTATAAAATGAAAATGCAGTCTTTGTATATTCCAGACGCATTGCATCATTTTCCAGCCCTATGAAAATCCCTGTCAGATAAGCCCTTTCGTAAAATTTGAACAGTATGTAAGGTATGGTGAAATCGCCGAGGTCTTCAACCTGCCAGATGGCTTTAATGTCTGTGCCTGACTCCTCGAAATAAAGCTTGAAGACTTTAAGCTCCGGAACCAGCTTGTAAAACGGAATGTTGAATGTAAAATCAATTCCGCCGTAACTGTCGGCATCAAACTTTCCGCGTGGCAGGTTGTCCTTTGCCCCTGAAATCAGGACCGGATAGTCAACTATCTTGTAGTGGTACATGCCGTCACCTGAATACATCATTGTCCTAGTCATTCCAAGCTCAAAAAAATCGAATGACCCCTGCGGTCTGTATGTCATTCTCATTGCAAATATTTCAGGATTTGATATATCTTCCCGTTCATCTTTCAGCCACCCTTTCATAATTACAAAATTCCAGCTTCCCCAGAGTCGGATGGTCTCCTCGTTCTGAAATTTCATCATCCAGTAAGGCGCGGCGTTTGCTGAAAGGATCATGCCGTGTTCACCCGGTCCGAGATGAAGCGCGTCCTTCCCGAACATGGCCGATATTTTCCAGAGCTTGAGCTTTGCATAGACTCTGTTAAAATCGACTGAGAATGATTCCCAGTTTGAAGAATTATCAAAATAATTGTATTCCCTGAGTTCCCAGTAAAGTGCCAGCGAATTTAAAAGAACCATGTTCCCTGACTGGCTCATCACAAAGGTTGACGGGTGTTGAAATATTTTTCCTGAACTTCCGGGAATAAAGTTCGCTGCTCTGTTTGAATAATAATATTCGACACCTGCACTTGAAATTATCTGCCAGTAATTTGATGTTTCGACACCGTTAAGAAACGGCTTTATTCTGTAAGGGTCGTTTGAATATTTCACTGTATCGTAAAATCCCCTGGGAAGTATAGTGAAAGAATCTTTAGGTTCTCCGTAAACAGTTTCAAGATAATCTATCGCAACCCTGTCTTCTGAATTTATATGGATCAGCGGATTATAGAGACATTCCTTTGAGTTACTGTGAGAAAGCCGCATCTTTGGGATGAAACCGCTGTAACAATCCGCTTTTGCTGACAAAAGAAAAAAAAGAATAAATACGGGAACAAATACCCTTTTCATTTACCTTCCCGTCCTTTCCGGATCAGTGCTTTTCTTTGTAAGATAAACTGCGGAATGATTACATTCGTCAACTGTTATTTCCTTGACATGTATTCCATGCTTATCAGTGAAAGCAGCTGTCAGTATCTTCATTCCCGCCGCATTATACCACTCTTTTTTCTCGTAACCCTTCATCCAGACTATCCTGAGAATGCTGTTATCTTTATTTGTGGTTATCCGTAGAGGCCTTTTGCTGCAAAGTGCAGTAACGGCATTCTGGAGAGCATATGCAAGCTCTATCATCTCCTCTCTTGTTTTTTTATTACTGCCCAAACCGCATGCTCCGCTTATGAAAAAGTATATTTCAAAGTTCTTGATTCCGTGTCGAGTTCAGCGATGGCTCCAAGAAGGAATGCCATATTCTGATTCCCGTGTCCTGAAGGGAAGTTGCAGATCGCAGGAACATTCCTTTCAATTCCGGCTGATTCGATTATTGCATAGGGATTTACACTTTTTTCAGCAGGCGGCCTGAATTCCCTGTAAGAAAAATCTCCGAGAATAAGTCCTTTAATTCCCTTGAATTTTCCAGCGAGCCGAAGCTGCGTTATAAGCCGGTCAACACGGTAGGGAACCTCTCCCACTTCTTCAAGGAACATGATGCAGTTCGTAAAATCGGGCTCAAACGGTGTTCCCAGAAGTGATGCGACAGTTGTGAGATTTCCCCCTTTGACCATTCCTCTAGCCCTGCCGTGATTTACCGCCCTGATGTTCTTGCTGAAAATGCTGAAAGCCCTTTCAGCACCGGAAAGAATCTCAAATATCTGTATTTTCGAATACTTATCAACCGTTGAAAGTGTCGTTATGTTAGGGCCGTGAACAGTAACAAACCCGCATTTTTCAACAAGCCATGAATGAATTGCGGTAACATCGCTGAAACCGATAAAAAGCTTCGGATTGGACTTTATCTTTTCGATATTTCTTTCAAGTATCTCAAGCAACCTTATAGAACCGTATCCGCCTCTTGCAGTCCAGACCGCCTCAACACTTTCCTTTGAAAATGAATTTATAAGCAGTTCCGCCCTTGATGTGTCGTTTCCGGCAAGAAAACTTTCCTTCAGGAAAACATTTTTGTCTATCACAGGTCTCAGCTTGTTAAGTTTCAGCTCTGTTATTCCCGCATTGAAAAGCGTTCTGTCAAACGGTGATGACGGAGCAACTATCGCAACCTCACCTCTGAATCCGACTGGCTTGAATTCGAAAAATCCTTTTGTCATACAAGTCTCCAAAATGAAAAAGTACACCATTTGATACCAAATTTTAAAGGTTTTTCCTATTTTTTTTGAAATTAACATAAAATGGGTTAAACTCCCGTCTGCTTTATTGCGGAGCTTTTAAGATGGCCGAAGAAAAAAAGATTTCTGTTGTATCAACGGAGAACGGAAAAACTAAACCGATGGACGATTCAAAGGAGATCCGTACTCTCCTGATGAAATCCATAAACAGTCTTAACGCGCTCGATGCTGCAATTAAAGAAATAAGTCAAAAGGTTAACCGCAAAGATCAAGGTGAGGCAAACCGGTTTTACATCACTTTTGTCATCCTTGGGATAGTCATGATCCTTGCATTTTTCTTCTACTTCAGGGCGGAAGTTGTCAAAGTTGCTGAAAAATATACTCTCATGCAGGAACACAACGAATATCTTGAAAAAGAAGTTGAAGAACTGAAAGAAAAGCTTTTCTCACTTGAAAATAACGACATCAAGGCATACAACCTCTATCTTGCACTGAAAGAGGGTGATCCCGACCACGCTTTCAAACTTTACGGGGAATTCAATCTTTCAGCGCTCAGCCGTCTTGAACGGCTTATCATTGACAAAGAGACCAGTTTGATAAAACAGAAAGCCGCCGTCCAGAAATATGATGAAGGTGAAATACTTTTTAAAAGGAAAAGCTATGAGGCGGCTGTTGACAGGTTCAAGGAATCGCTTGAAATTTCTTCGACAGGAGACCACATACCCAATCTTTTCTATCTTACATCCCTCTCCTACTACAGAATGAAGGATTACAACAAGGCGGCAATAGCATTTGAACGGTTCCTTTTCATCAACACCAAAAAGGATTATCAGAAAGACCGGGCTGAACTTCTTCTTGGAGTATGTTACGAAAAGCTCAATCAGTGGGACCGTGCGAAAAATTTCTACATCCAGTCTATGAAGGATAACCGCTACAACAGATACTATCCAACGATCCGCGACCGTTTGAAAAACATCGAAAAGAAACTCGAAAAACAGAAAGCCGGCGAAGATTAAGACGCTGTTTTTGTTAATAATTCATATTCCGGAGGGAAGGTGTCAAAAAAAGTTATTGTCATAGGGGCGGGACCGGGTGGTCTCAGTTCTGCAATGATCCTTGCGTCAAAAGGGATCGATGTAACGGTATATGAACAGAAAAGTTATCCGGGTGGACGGAACGGCTTCATTTCAAGGAACGGGTTTACTTTTGATATTGGACCGACATTTCTGATGATGCTCAATATTCTTGAAGATGTTTTTAAAATGTCGGGGAAAGAACTGACTGATCATGTGAAGATTACTGAACTTGAGCCGATGTACCGACTCTCTTTTGATGGCGGCAAAAAAGAGTTTTTCCCAAGCCGCGATCATGAAAAGATGAAATCTGAAATTGAAAAGTTCAGTCCCGGAAGTTTTGAGGGCTATAAGAAATATCTTAAAGACGAAGCTCGTAAGTACAGAAAAATATTCCCGATATTAAGAAAGCCATTTAACAGTGTCACTGATCTTTTTGACTGGGAACTCCTTTCCTCAGGTCCAAGTGCAACACCTCTTAAAACGCTTAGCGATGTCATTGGAAGTTATTACAAAGACGAATATATGCAGAAAGCTTTCACTTTTCAGGGAAAATATATCGGAATGTCACCTTGGGAAGCTCCGGGTCTTTTCAGCATCCTGTCGTATGTTGAGCATGGTGGAGGGATATTTCATGTTGAAGGTGGACTTAATAAAATTTCTCAGGCGATGGCAAATATCGTGCAAGAGTCTGGCGGAAAAATCCACTTTAACACAAAAGTATCTGAAATTATTGTTGAGGATGGAACCGCCAAAGGAGTTAAACTTGAAAACGGCACTATTGACAGAAGTGATTTTGTCATCATAAACGCTGATTTTGCCCATGCCATGACACATCTGGTAGAAGAAAAGCACAGAAAGAAATATAACGACAGAAAGATCGCATCGCTTGAATACAGCTGCTCAGGATTTCTCATGTATCTGGGTGTGGACGGAATTTTTGACGATCTTCCTCATCACAACATCCTTTTTGCCGATGATTACCGCAACAATATTGATGACATCGTTAAAAGAAAAGTGATCAGTGACGATCTTTCAATTTATGTCCAGAACGCTTCGGTTGTTGATAAAACTGTTGCTCCAAATGGAAAATCAACTCTTTTTGTCCTTGTTTTCATGCCGAACAACACTAGCGGAATTGACTGGGAAAAAGAAAAAGGGCCGTTAAGAGAAAAGGTTCTTGATAAGCTTGAAAATCAGGGATTTCAAGGACTTAGACAAAAAATCGAAGAAGAAGTGATAATAACTCCAACTGATTGGGAAAAAGATTATTCAGTTTATAGCGGGGCGATATTCAACATAAGTCACAAACTTAAGTATATGCTCTATTTCAGGCCTCACAACAAGTTTGAAGATATCGGCAACTGCTATCTTGTGGGTGGAGGAACACATCCCGGAAGCGGACTTCCCACAATTTATGAATCAGGACGGATCTCGGCTGAACTTATTTTAAGGGAGTGATGCTATGAAAATTATTGATTTTGTTCAGCTTTTAAGGGAGATTTACGGCAAAAAGGAGCCAGATCTTGAAAAGATTGAGAAAATGGGACTTCTTGCAGTAAAAATTGCCCAGCATTTTGCGTTAAGGATAGATTTTCTTGATGAATCGGTCTGCCGCCATCTGATGAAACTTTACGGACACGCTTCAAAGCTTGATAGAACTGTTTCCGAATCTCTTCTGCGTGAAGTGACTCCTGACGGGTGGGAGAAGAATTTTGCCCGTCTTGACTACAACCCTTTTACTGCTGCTTCAGTGGGACAGGTTCATAATGCCTTGCTTCATGACGGGACTGAAGTTATCGTAAAACTGATAAAAAGCGACTATCTTGAGAACTTTTTATATGATATTAAGCGACTGAAAAGATTGATGAAAACAGCTATCTTCTTTTATCCTAAACTTGAGAGGGTCTTTGATCCGGTCGCAATACTTGACTACATTGCTCAGTATACAACTCAAGAACTTAATCTTGTTGATGAATATAACGGTCAGCAGACACTTATGAAACTTGCTGATGACAACCGTCACAGATACGATTTCTCAAAGTTGAAGTTCCATAAGATCTACCGGGAAATGACCGGTGAGCGGTATCTTGTAAGCGAAAGAATAAAGGGAAAAACGCTTGATGACCTCATTGTTGAAGGGAAAGTGACATATCAGATGATCCTTGACCTTTTCCAGATCCACGGATTCTATCTTTTTGCCGCAGGTACTTTTCACGGTGACATTCATCCGGGAAATGTCATGGTTGATGATGACGGATATTTCTATTTCATTGATACAGGTGCAGTAAGTTCAGTTTCCAAAAGAATGCGGGTCGGTCTTTTCCGTTTTTTTGAATCGCTTAGCCAGTTTGACTATGAAACGAGCGCCGAAAGAATACAACTCATGGCAACAACGACAATTTCAGGAAAGAAATTAGACAGTTACAAAGTCAAATTTATGGAACTCTACAAAGATTTTGCAGGAAGCACAGTAAGCGAAGTAAGTCTTACAAAAAAGATGATGGAAACCATTAAACTTGCCGTTCACAGCGGAATGCGGTTTGAAAAGGATATGTTCTCGATCATAAAAAGCATGATGTATCTTGACGGAATGGTCCTGCGGGTCAATCCGAAAGCCCAGCTCATGAAAGATATGCAGCCCTTCATCGGAGCTTTCAACAAAGTGCTGAGCGAAATGGATGCTGAGGAAAACAAGATCGATCACTCACAAATCTGAACAAACCTACTCATCAGACGGAAAAACACACTCTTCTTCAACTGCTTTGAGAATTTCTCCTGACATGACAAGTTTCTGCATTTCGGTGTGATCGGGATAGAGCGGTCTGTCAATTTCAAGGAATTCAACATGTTCGCGGATCTTTTTCTTTGCCGCGGCAACCCCTTTTCCTTCATTTTCATATTTTCTTATATCAAGTGCCTGCGAAGCCGCCATAAATTCTATTCCTAAAACTCCGCACGCATTTTCATATATCTGGCGGTTTTTTATTGCCGTATTCATTCCCATTGAAACGAAATCCTCCTGATCTGCGGCGGCAGGAATTGACTGAATTGCTGCAGGCGTGCAGAGAATTCTCTGTTCAACGATCAGTGTGTCGGCTGTGTACTGAGAAAGCATCAACCCGCTGAAAAGACCGGGGTTCGTGGCAAGAAAAGGCGGGAGTCCGACTGAAAGGGCGGGATTATTAAGCCGGTTCATCCTTCTTTCGCTCAAAACGCTTACCATTGTGACTGCCTGACCCACTATTTCCATCGGAAGAGCAACAGGTGTTCCCTGAAAGTTCGCTCCGCTAAGCGCCATGTTCTTTTCAGGGAAGAAAACTGGGTTGTCACAGACTCCTGAAAGCTCAGTTTCCACCTGTGACTTCGCCCACTTTACCGCATCATGGGCGGCACCGATCACCTGCGGAGTTGAACGCATTGAATATGCATCCTGAACTTTTACTTTCACTTTTCCGGTGAGAAGGTCGCACCCTTCGACAAGTTTCAATATTGACGCAGCACTTCTTATCGCTCCTGAAAAGCCCCTGGCGACATGAATATCGGGAAGATACGGTTTGAGGTTTGCTTTTAATGCGACAAGTGACATCGCAGTTGCAATTTCCGCCTGTTTAAGCCATCTTTCAACATCATAAATTAAAAGTGCACTCATTGCAGTGAGTACATTCGAACCGTTTATCGCGGCAAGTCCGTCTCTTGCATGAAGCCCGGGAACCGGAATTCCTGCCCTGTCATAAGCATCTTTTGCAGGAAGGAGTTCACCTTTATAATATGCCATCCCTTCTCCAAGCAGAGTGAGTGCGATCTGGCTCATCGGAGCAAGGTCTCCGCAGGCGCCGACTGATCCTTTCTGACATACAAAAGGGATTACATTCTTATTTAAAAGCTCAACAAAAGTCTGCGTTATCTCAGGACGACAGCCGCTGTTTCCATGGGCGTGAACATTTATCCTTGCAAGTATTGCCCCTCTCACATATTCAAGCGGCGCCGGCTCTCCTATTCCTGCTGAATGATTATAGATCAGATATTTCTGGAAGTCCTTGATATCACTGTCATCAAGCACGGTTTCGCTAAATTCGCCGATCCCTGTGTTCACTCCGTACATGATCTCATGATTCTCAATCTTTCTTTCAAGCATAGCTCTGCAAACCCTGATCCTTTCAAGTGCCTCGGGGGCAAGTTCAACCTTTTCACCAAACCTCGCAACCCTTACAAGCTCTTCAACTGTAAGCTTTCCGCCATTGATAACAACTGTCATTGTGCTCTCCAAAAAAAGTTAGAAAAAATATCGCGAAAGCAATTTAGCACACTTGAAAAAAAATCCAAATTTAATTTAAACTGCTTCAAAAAAACACCACTTTTTGACATCAGTCGTCTCTTTCATATAATCAGTAATGTTTTTGTTTTTATGAGGAAAGAAAATGCTTTTAAAAGGAAAAGAACTTGCCGACAGAATTGTTGCAAAACTCCAAAATGAGAATATTCCGCCTCTTACTCTTGCCGTTTTTCATCCGGTCGGTGACGGTGCGGCTGAAAGTTATCTCAAAATGAAGGAAAAATGGCTCTTAAAGATCAATGCAAAGATCAAGGTGTTTCCAGTTTCATCAAGCACACCGCTTGTAAAATTTTACGAGTGGATCGATGAAGTAAACAACGATCCTTCAATTCACGGGATTATGGTCGAGCTTCCTCTGCCGATCGAAGTGAATTACTGGAATCTTCATACAAAGATAAATCCGGCAAAAGATGTTGACGGGATAACATTCCGTAATCAGGGCGAATTTTTTGCAACGATCACCGAAAAGATCGTTCCATGCACTGCCGTTGCATCGATCCGGCTCCTTGAACATTTTGACATTCCTATCGTCGGGAAACATGCCCTCGTCATTGGAAGAAGTAATATCGTCGGTCTGCCGCTTTTCAAACTTTTTCTAAACAGAAATGCAACCCCGACAATCGCCCACAGACACACCTATGACCTGAAAACTCTCATTCGGACTTCAGACATTATTGCAATTGCCGCAGGGAAAAAAGGGCTCGTTGATTCCAATGATGTCAAAGACGGCGCAACTGTCATTGATATCGGAATAAATGTTGCTGATGACGGTTCCGTATCAGGTGACTTCAATGTGGCAAACGACACTGAAAAAGAGCGGATAAACTATTCACCAGTCCCTGGCGGAGTTGGAGTAGTTACAAATGCCGTAATGCTTGAAAACCTTGCCAAATGCTACAAATTACAGAATAATTTATCAAGAGATCAGTTTTGACCGACAGAATTTCAAGGATCATTTCAGAGACGAACAGCACTTTTTTGACCATTCTTTTAAACTGGGAAAAGATAGCAGGAAAGACAAACCGCGAAATAATGATCCCTTTTGACTTAAAAAACAAAGTCCTTTTGGTCGCAGTTCCCAACGGAATGGTTGCAAAAACAGTCGTCCGGTTCAAGGAGCAGATGATCGGCAACATAAATAGAGAAATAAGAAAAAGTGCCGTTTCTGAAATAAAATTCTTTGTAGACAGTGCAAGATTCGGAAATGTGGAAATTGCAGAACCTGCTCAAACAGAAAGAAAAATTGAAATTTCAAAAACCGACCTCTCCAGGAAAATTAAGGAACTCCAGAAACAGGGGATCAGCGAACACCTTGCAGGAACGCTTGCCGAGATTGAACTTCTCATAGAAAAACGGAAAAACAGTTAATGTATCTTTCAAAGGAGCTTGTCCTTAAGATCATCCGGGAAAAACCGTTAAATTCAACAAAGCTCATTCTGATGAAAAATGGAGCGGCAGTCAAAACAGAAATATTCCGTAAAAACTGGGATGTGTTTAATTTTATTGGAGATCTTCGGCCAGACAACACCTTTGACGCAATCGCTGTCGCATCAATGTCAAAGCCGGTATTCTCAAATGTAAAGACTTTAATGGACGGACTCCTTTTAAAAGCTTTTTTTATTATAGATCACACTGAAGAGAAAATACCTCAGAATATCGAGGTTTTTTTCAGGAAAGGGAATAAAATAAAGAATTTGACATCCCCTTTCTTTCTTTTCAACGAGAGCATTGATGTTGTTTTAGAAAAAAACAGAATTAATGCCGCCGCTTTTTTTTCATCTGACGACAACCCTTTATCGATCGCTGAGAATATAAAACTTGCCGAAGATGCAGGATATAATGTCATTTATTCTGCTGTTTTAAAAAAACCTGAAATGAAAAAATGCAAGAATCAGATCGCTGAACATCTTAAGAACATTGATGAAAATTCAATCTCAACAATTCTTATGTTTTTTAAGATCTCAGCCGGTGAAATATCGGCCATTGAACAGTTTACAGGTTTTGAAATAATTTCCAGAGATGATCTGATAATCACAATATTTGATAAAAGGGCTGACGGAACCAGCGGAAAACTGAAACTTGCAGATGCCGTACTTGCAAAAGAAAAGGCGCAGTTTAGAAAAAAGGTCACCGGACTTAGCAGGATCAAAGGCGGCATAGGACTTAAAGGTCCAGGAGAAACGAAAGAAGAGGAAAGAAAAAGGATACTGAAAAACAAAGAAAAAGATGTAAGAAAAAAACTGAAAAATGAATTTTCAAGGATATCCTCCCAGATGAAATACCGCAAAAAGAGCAATGCAAAGACAGTTGCCATCGTCGGATATACAAATGCCGGAAAATCAACTCTTTTCAACCACTTGACAAACGAAACCATTTCGCTGGAAAGTGACAGTTTTTTCAGTTCGATCGACCCTAAAATAAAAAGAATATCTCTTTTCGGGAAACCCCTTTTTCTTGTTGACACAGTCGGATTCATATCAAACATGACTAAAAATATTACTGATGCTTTTCTCGCCACACTTGAGGAAATTGCTACTGCTGATATGGTACTGCATATAATAGATTCAAGTGAAAAAGGATGGGAAAAAAGAAAAAAGTTCATTGAAGAGATCCTTGAATCCAACGGGACACCTGAAAACAACATTTTCACCCTTTTTTCAAAAAGTGATGCCATAACGATCAAACATCCTGTCAGAAAAGGATTTTTCTATAACTCATTCAATCCTTTAGACATTACAAAAATAAAAAAGTTTATATACAGTCACATTTTCGGCTTAGACCCTTTTTTAGAATAACAT